>Ga0193704_1000082_pt1 | contig 15040 bp, 18 predicted proteins | sample U3m1metaG_FD_143047 | JGI IMG/M metagenome (GOLD analysis project Ga0193704, IMG submission 143047) | Soil microbial communities from a riparian zone of the East river system, Colorado, United States - U3m1 | ecosystem: Environmental > Terrestrial > Soil > Riparian zone | place: USA: East River... | reverse complement strand
ATTTTTTGAACTGCCGGCTGTTGGGGCTGGGTTTGTGCTGAAGCAGCAAACGAAACGCAACCTAAAAAAATCAAAAGAAAAATTGTTCTCATTATAATTGTTGTTAGTTAGTTAGTTATTTAATCTTATCGTTCGGGTCGCCCAGTCCTAATTCCTCCAGTACAAAATCAGTATAGTCGTGGCGCGGGTCAGTATAAATCATCACCAGCTCGCCAGACTTATCAAAGATGATAGCCAATCGATTTGCCTTGGCTACTTTCTCCACTGCGTCAAACACCTTGTCCTGCAAAGGTTTAATCAATTCTTGTTTTTTCAAAAAAAACAGACCCCCAAATCCAAAAACCTTTTTCTGATACTCCTTTAAGTCTGTTTCTTTCTTTTTAAGATCGGCTAGCCGTTCTTGTTTCATTTCTTCGGTCAAAAGTACCTGCTCGGCTTGATAACTGCTATAGAGGCCCTCCACCGCTTTCTGCATTTCCTCTACTTCTTTTTGCCAGCCTACTGACAACTGATCAATCTCATCCTGCGCCTTTTTATAATCGGGCATCTTTCCCAGAATAAAATCTGAATCGATATACCGAACTTCTGAGCTGACGCAAAATTCAGGCCTAAAACAAAAACAGCTATTGCCAGAACAAAAAGCCTCATTTTATCGGATTTGCTGACCAATCGTGAAGTGGAATTGCGAACCGCTCTTCTGAGTTGCTCCAGGCAACGTATCAAATCCATAGGCCCAGTTTAAACCAATCAATCCAAAAGCCGGCATAAAAATCCGGGCTCCAAACCCAGCTGATTTGTAAACGTTGAAAGGGTTGAAATCCTTGTAGCTGCCCCAGTTATTTCCTGCCTCAGTAAACACTAAGCCGTAAATTGTGGCTGTTTGGCCGGTCGTGACAGGATAGCGTAATTCCATTCCGAGCTTATTATAAACAATCCCGCCTACCAATTGATCTCCCGTTAACGTTTGGTTACCCTTGGCGTAGTTCGGAGGTGTTATCTGGTTATTTGGATAGCCGCGCAAGCCGATGATATCCTGACCTAGCACGTAAGAACTAAATCCGCCCGCTAAACCATCTCCCCCCACCAGGAAGCGACCAAATGGACCAGGACTTAACGCCTTTGTGTAGGTATTGATGAATCCAAAATGCGCTTTGCTTTCCAGCACGAGACTTCTGCCATTAGGTTTGGTACTTCCCAAGAGGCGTATATAGAATTTGGCATCCAACATCCATTTATTCTGTTCCACCCACTTGTATCTATTATTCGGATCGTCATAGTAGCTCAAGTCTCTCCATTGAGAATAAGGCGGTGTAAGCACCATACTAAGTGAAATGGTTGACCCCTGTGTAGGGTACATTGGATTGTCGATACTATTACGAGAAAGGGTAGCGTTGAAGTTAAAATCGTACGTCTTTCCTTTTACAACTGGAAGACCCGGATAATTGGTATAGTTATAAACGAGGAAAGACAGTGAATTGACCAGTGAAAAATAATTGTCTGGCCACTCTAATCTTCTTCCCAATCCAACGGTTACACCGCTTTGTCTAAGCACCGAGTTGTCGTTGAATTCATAATTCGCTTGTGGTCTTCTTGAAATTGATCTGTTCAAACTTACTGTTAATGAGTTTGGCTTCCTTCCTCCCAACCAAGGCTCAGTGAACGACAAACTATAGCTCTGATAAGATTTACCATTAGCCTGCGCTTGCAAGGACAATCGCTGGCCATCACCAACGGGAAGTGGCCTCCACTTATCCGGGTTGGGAATATTGCGCATCGAAAAATTATTGAATGTGATCCCTGCCGTTCCTACAAAACCATAGTATCCTCCCCAACCTCCTGAAAGTTGAATTTGATCATTGGATTGTTCCTCCACCTTCCATTCTATATCCACTGTACCATCGGGACTTGGTCGAATGTCTTGTTCAACCTTTTGTGGGTTGAAAAAGCCCATAGAGGCTAACTGTTGCTGTGTGCGGATAATGTCTGACCTTCTGAATTTCTGACCGGGGACCGTACTTAGTTCTCTGCGAATAACGTGATCACTTGTGCGCTCATTTCCGCTGATCAGAACTTCATCAATCGTGGCCTGATCTCCTTCAAAAATCCTCATCTCAATATCGATTGAATCGCCTACAACTGCCACTTCAACGGGATCAACGTGAAAGAAAAGATAACCGTCATCCATGTAAAGACCACTGATGTCTGCGCCTTTCGGGTTGAAGGTTGTTTTCTTGTCAATCATTTCTTTGTTATACACATCGCCCTTCTTGATGTCAAGGATTTTATTCAGCGTAGCAACCGTGTGCAAATAGTTACCCGTCCAAATAATGTTTCTGAAATAGTATCGTCTGCCTTCCGATATTTTAAATTTTACGTCTATACTTTTTTCATCGAACGCTGCAATAGAATCGGAGATAATTTCCGCATCGCGATAACCTTTGGTATTATAGAAGTCGATCATTTTAAGTTTATCGGCTTCGTATTCGGAACTAATAAACTTTGATCCGCTAAAGAAATTAAGCTTAACATTTCTGTTGACAAACTCTTTGACTTCGCGCCAGCTTACATCATAGCTGGAATCCAGCACCTCTATTACTTTTCTCGGCCTAAAATCAAGCAACATACCCAGGAAAACCCGGTGTAATGTAATACGAGCATGCTCCTTCGTCTTTTTCAAAGGCTTTTTTAAGCTAGAGGAACTGATGTTGTCATTTCCGTCAAAGAGAATTTCATTGATGCGTACTTTCTTTTTCAAGTCCACATCAATGCGAAGTCTTATACCACCACGGTTGAGCGTATCTTTTTCCTGGTATACTTTCACAACGGTATTCAGAAATCCTTTTTTGGTAAACGCTTTCCTAACGCTCAACTCTGCATTGCGAATCATTGCATCGTTAACAATCTTTCCTTTGATGAGCGTAAGGTCTTCCTTCAAACTGGATTGCCGGCCTTTGGATATACCTGAGAAATAATATTCAGTAAGTCGGGGCCGCTCGGAAAGTTTTACAACAAGAAATACGTTTTGACCCTCCACGTGGTCTACCAGGATTTGCGCATCGCCCACCAAGCCATGTTTCCAGAGCTTGCGGATAGCTCCTGATATCTGATCTCCGGGTATTTTTATTTTATCACCGATTCTCAAACCGGTGAGGGATATCATTGCATTCTTGTCAAGAACGTTAAGGCCTGTTACTTCAATCCCTCCGATGTAATACTCCGTGGGGTTGGCATAGTTAAGGTTAGAATCTGAAATGGTTTGGGAAGCAGCTTTTTCACGGCTCTTCCTGAATTGACCAAAGCCTGCGGTGATTGCTAAAAAAAATACCAGTACTACCGTAAAAAATCTCTTCATCACTTACACCGTTCTTTCTAAAACTTTACCAAATCTTCTTTCTCTTTTTTGATACGCACAAATTGCTTCGTATAAATCTTCCTTACGGAAGTCGGGCCACAATGTCTTTGTTACATAAAGTTCTGTGTATGCGATCTGCCACAATAAAAAATTACTTACCCGCATTTCACCGCTTGTCCGGATAAGTAATTCAGGATCTGGGACGCCAGCCGTTTCAAGATAATTGCTAATCATCGATTCGTTTATGTCTTCTTCCTTAACCACTCCTGCCTTTACGTCCGTAAACAACTTCTTTGTTGCTTTCACAATTTCAGATCGGCCGCTATAACTCAATGCTAAAAGCAAAGTAAGTCCGCTGTTATTTTTTGTTGCCTCTACCGCATCCCTCAAGTTTTCCTGACATATCAACGGAAGGTGACTCACTTCTCCAATGGTGATCAACTTCACTTGATTCTCATGAAGAGTTTTGATCTCTTTTTTTAAAGTATTCACCAATAATTCCATGAGGCCATCAACTTCGTCTTTTGGCCTGCCCCAATTTTCGGTACTAAAGGCGTAAAGCGTTAAAAACTTTATTCCCAATTCTCCGCACCCTTCCGTTATATCTTTTACTGATTGGACGGCATTGCGATGACCAAAGATCCGGGCAACACCTTTCCCCGTAGCCCACCGCCCATTGCCGTCCATGATAACGGCTATGTGCCGTGGCAAATTATTGAAGTCTATATTTTCCTTAAAAGAGGCCACAAGGGTGCAAAAGTAGCCTATTTTTCTTAACAAATCACCTCCTGTCCGCCATGGCCGTCAGTGTTTGATCGGTGATGATTGTCAACGCAAAATAGTTTGAATTCAACGATAAGGATTCGTTGGACAAGGGATGTCATAGAGTGCGCGCGTGAAGGTAATTCCCGTGAAAAAATAATTGTCGTTGTCGTATCGGTTGCCGTACTGATAGTTTTTAAGCGAAAGGTCTCCGTCTGAAATATTATCCAGGTAATCAAAAAAGGTTTTGCGAATGCCAAACTCAAATGCCACGTACCACTTGGGATTAATCACATATTTAACGCCCCCTCCGAATGGAATTGCGGGCTGAACATTACTAAACTCGGCATTCTTTTGGGCATTGCCCGACATGATGAAAAGAGAGAAGCCCGCAAATAGATAGGGAGTGAATCTCAATCTTCGTTTGGTGTCTCTCCAATCCAGAAAGTGATATTCAAATACGGTCGAGGCTTCCAAAATAAATAAATTGAAAGAAGCAGCCCTCTTTTGGGCAAAACTATCTATTGGTCTTTTGTCGCTTGCTGCGAGCTTTCCTCCGGTCAGGGCGGTTCGAAAGCTAACCACCCGACTAATGTTATTGCGGTAAAAAACTGTGCCTGCTGGTCGCGAATTCAGGTCACCGGTATAATTATAGGCGCCTGCGCCAAAACCAAACTCAGATCGCTGCGAAAGTTGCGCAGAACATAGGAATGAGGTGAGAAGAAAACATCCCAGCATTGCGAATCTCAGTCCTTGCCTTTGACTGCCGCTCATCATCTAAACTTAGCCTTGTGAAATGTTGCCCCAAGAATATAAGTAAGCCTAAGACTGGTTACCATGTAAATATCTCGCTGGGTCTTACTTCCTCTCATGTTAAATGGCTCCGAAGAGTTCGGATCATTTACGTGGCCATAACCCGCCTCCACAACGATGCCACTAGGCGTATTCACCGGGTTCTTTGGATAACCGGGAACCTCGTTAGTCCGATAAGACATAGCTTGCGCTAAGGGGTTTGTAAATTTTTCAAGCCCAACGTAATCTTGGCTCACATCATCTATGTAATCCGTGAAGGTGTATCTGTAGCCAATGTCTGCCCAAAAATCCATCACCTCGTTAAGTCTGAACCGCACGCCAAAACCAAAAGGAATCGCTACTTGTATTGCCTTGTACGGCTTGATTCCATAATTTGGATCACTAGGATTTAAAGTAGAATACTGACCTTCCGTGCCGAGCTTTCTTAGTTTTACCCATTGACCAGCTTCAGGCAGTGGAGTACCATACAAATCAGTAGCTGGTGCTTGGGCTTCTGGAGCGTTATCAAATACGGCCACTCCCAAATATCCATAAGGTGTCCATTTCACTCGGCTGATGTAGGTCGCTTCATTTTTAAACAAGTCGACAACGCCAACCACGGACAGCTCTTTTATCTGATTTCGAAACGATAAATTTCGCTTGTATCTATAGTTAGCATTCTCATCATTAGGGTCGGCTTCTTTCGCATCAGATGCCTTCAAGAGGCCATACATGAACTGCCCCTGCAATGAGTAACGAGGTCCAAATCGATGAATAAAGTTAATGCCTATTCCCGGCCGCGTAAACGTAATATCAGAGCTAACCCGGGCAGGCTTTGGCGCAATATCCCCATAATAGTTTAATGCGTTAAGGGAAATACCCAGTGAGTTATATTTCTTGTCTTTGCTAAAGCCCTGTTTCTGTCCCTTGAAATGGGATATCCGTTTGTTGTTCTTCTTGATAGATTTTCTATTCAATTGCGCCTCAGAATTGGTGGCCACAAGAGCAACCAATAAAATGGGGAGCAACATCAACGCTAACTTTCTCATACTGAATAGATTTGCAGAACTACAAAACTATGAAATTAAGCTGAGTTTTATATAATTTATGAGTCCTTTGTCTAATGGGTCTCCACAACCGATGGAATGCCTCTGAACTGAAACAATCAGTTTCTGATATCCAGTCCCCAACTCAATTTTTGCCGTAAGGTTTTAAAAAAATGATTACCCTGCAGTTGAATCAATTTCACTTTAAAAGAACCCCTTTTTATGGTAAGGCTGACCTTCTCGTCTATGGAAACAAATCTTGAATCCAGGGATATCAGGAATTTTTTGCTCCTGCCTTCCACTTGAAAAGAGATCTTGGAATTATCCGATAAAACGATTGGCCTGGCTGTGAGATTGTGAGGACTGACGGGTGTTATGATAAAACTTTCAGATTTTGGATACACCAACGGCCCTCCACAGCTTAATGAATACCCGGTTGACCCGGTCGGTGTTGATACAATTACTCCATCTGCCCAATAGGAGTTTAATAATTCACCATCAACGAACACGTGAACGGTGACCATCGATGAAGAATCTTTCTTCATGATGGTAAAATCATTGAGTGCAAAATTCAAACCCCCGAAAAGTTTGGCGTCTGTTTCCAACTCCAGCACTGTCCGTGTATCAATCTTATAATTTCCTTTGAAGATGTTATCTAAGGCGCTTTCTGTCTCTTCGCGGCTTGTTGTTGCCAGAAAGCCAAGTCTACCGGTGTTTATCCCTAGTATCGGTATCTCATGCTTACCTACGTACGTGATGGTGTCCAGTAATGTGCCGTCTCCACCCAACGATAAAAAGAAATCAAAATTTTTCAAGCTGTCACCAGGATCAAATGAGCCGAGCTTTAGTGACTTTAATTTGGACGACTTTAAATGTTTGAGAAATTTTGCAGAGACATGAATGTCAGCCTTCCTCCTTTTAAGCTCTTCAAATATTTTTTCGTTGAATCGGGCGGCATGACCTTGCACTTCTTTTCCATGTATTCCGATTCGCATGATAGAGGATTCTGTTCGTTAGATGTTGAGATATTTTAACAGCATGTCAATTCGATCGTTGTCATCAACATCTTTACGCATTTCCTGATAACGACCTATGACGCGATAGCCAAATCTTTCCAGGGTGGCTACAATGCGCGACAAATCCACCTGATTGATTTTCAACGTGAGTTTAATTTTTCCCGGGTCCATGGTGTCCTCCACCATTGTACTGCTAATGATTTTCGCTTTATTCTCCTCCACCAAACGGCTTATTTCGGCCATCGAGTAATCGATCAACTCCATTGAAAGAACAAGAATACCCCCTTGCATTTTTACGGCAGCCGTTTGAGCAAAAGATGTCATGATATCTTGAACCGTTATCACCCCAGCATACTGCTGATCTTCATTCTGTACGGCCACGATTTGAAGTTTATTTTCTCCGGCAATTCTCAAAATATCATAGAAGTGTGATTCTAAGGAAACAACACACTGCTTTCCCGTCAATTCAAAATCGCCAAGGCTTTTTTCGATATCGTTTGATTCCAGAATGATTTCTTCCGAAATGAATCCCAGTAGTTGGCCTTCTTCCACCACGGGCAAATGATTGCACCTGAACTCCTCCATCCACACAATCGCCTTATGCGCATCGTCTGTGACTTTGAGCGGTGGGATCATATGATTGATAAGTTCTTCTGCTATCATTTCATTAAAAAATCAACGACAATTTCATTAAACTTTTCTGGTTGCTCCATCATGGGCGCGTGACAGCATTTGTCAATAAACTTTAATTCCGAATTGGGTATCAATCTGTTAAAGTCGTGTCCTACCATCGGTGGTGTGATCGTATCGTTTAATCCCCAAACCAGCAGTGTGGGAACCTTTATATTGTGTAAATCTTCAGCTAAATTATTTCGCTGGGCGGATTTTGCAATGGCCACAATCCTCATGCACTTGGGAATACTTTTAGTGGTTTCAAAGACTTCGTCTATCAACTCTTTAGACGCTACCCTAGGATCATAAAACGTATAAGCTACTCTTTCTTTAATGTAGTCGTAGCTTCCCCTTCGCGGATACGATCCACCCATAGTGTTTTCAAATAAACCCGAACTGCCAGTAAGAATTAGCTTCGCCACTTTATCTGGATTACTGAGGGTGTATAGCAATCCAACATGTCCGCCCAATTGCCCATGATGATCATGTCGTGCAGCTTTTTCATCGCCACAAACTCCTCTACAAATTTTTGCAGCCCCTCCAAACCAGCTTCCTTAATTGGCATGTCATAAATGGGAAGCATCGGAATAATTACACGGAAGTTCTTGGAGAAACGATTGACAACGTCCTCCCAATTGCTAAGGGCACCGAATAGTCCGTGCAATAACATCAGCACCTGGCCTTGACCTTCGTCCACATATTTAAACTCTTTTTCCTCTTTTACACGAAGGGACATAACCAAATTTTCCTGATAAGTAACTAAAAAAAACCGAACCTTAGAACTGCCTGAAGATTTCCTTGAAAACCGGGATGAAATCGCCTGTCCAGGACGCCAATGTTGGTGCGAGCTGAGCCGTAAATGGGTATAACCAGGATCCTTCCGTCCATTCGCTTTTTATATTCACTTCCAGCGAATCAACGATCCAGATCACCACGCTTAACAGAAACAACGTGCGAAACGCTCCGAGAATAAATCCCATCGATTGATCTACCTTTCCTAAAAAAGATTTGTCGATAAGATGTTTGATTAATCGTCCCGCCCACGTGACCAATATTACAATGATCAAAAATATTATCGCGAACGAGATGTAAGGCAGTACTCTTTTATCGGCATTAAAATGATCTTGCAGTAAGATCATTCCTTCGCCCATTAGTTTGAAGCCTCCGAATATTCCCAGGATGATTGCGACCAGTGAAAACAATTCCATTAAAAATCCTTCCCGATAGCCATTGAAAGCGCCAATGGCCATAAGCACCAATAAAAGAATGTCTATTTTACTCAAGAGGCCAAAAGTTTTTTTACGATCTCTGAAATTAATTTTCCGTCTGCTTTGCCAGCCAATTGTTTGGTCGCGGCACCCATTACTTTGCCCATGTCTTGCGGGCTTTTGGCTCCAACCTGTTCGATAATTTTTTTGATTTCGATCTGAAGGTCAGCCTCAGAAAGTTGCTTCGGCAAGTAGCGGCTTACGACCTCCAACTCCAGTAATTCTTTTTTTGCCAAATCATCGCGACCTTCCTTTTGAAAAATTTCTGCCGACTCTTTCCGTTGCTTCGCTGCCTTCATCAAAAGTTTACTTTCGGTTTCAGTTGTCAACTCGCTGGTTGCTGTCTTTTCCGTTTCCGCTAATAAGATCAATGACTTAATAGCGCGCAAAGCGGTGAGTTCGTCTTTATTCTTCGCCAGCATGGCGGTCTTAATGTCGTTGTCAATTTGTTGTTTCAAACTCATATCTGTATGGTTTCGTTAAATCGATTTGGGTAATTTTGATTCGAAATTAAGGCTAAATAGCCACAGATTCACAGATTGGGGTAATGAAAAATTCTATTACAAAAAATGCTGGGTGTGCAGTAAGCTCGAGCGATCTTTAAAATTCATTAAATTAATCTGAGAATCTGTGGCCAACAAAACCATGACTAGACTTTCTGTTAACATCAACAAGATAGCCACACTGCGCAACGCAAGAGGGGGGAATAATCCGGACGTGATCAAAGTGGCTATGGATTGCGAACGTTTCGGGGCGCAGGGAATTACCGTGCACCCACGACCAGATGAACGACACATTCGTCATAGTGATGTGCTAGCTTTAAAAAAAGTAGTCACTACCGAATTTAACATTGAAGGCTATCCTGATGACCGTTATATGAAACTTGTGCGCGAGGTAAAGCCAACACAAGCTACCCTCGTTCCGGATAAACCAGATGCAATCACTTCGAATGCTGGTTGGAACACGATCGAACACGCAGGCTTGTTGAAAGAAGTTATTAGTGAGCTTAAGAAGTCAGGAATTCGGGTGTCCGTTTTTGTTGACCCTGATATAAAAATGGTGGAGGGCGCGAAAAAAATTGGTGCCGATCGAATTGAACTTTATACGGAGCCTTATGCATCACATTACCCTTCAGATAAACATGTCGCAGTAAAATCCTATGTCGCAGCAGCCCGAGTTGCACACGAGGTTGGACTGGGCATAAATGCGGGACATGATCTTGATCTCAACAATTTGAAGTTTCTAAAACAGTCTCTTCCTCACCTGGACGAGGTTTCCATCGGACATGCACTGATTAGCGATGCCCTCTATTTTGGATTGGAGAACACTATTCAGCTTTACCTGAAGCAACTGAAGGCCTGAAGGGCAAACGGTTCAGGTATTTTCTTCCACAATTTAGGCGGATTAATTGTCGGTTCGGTCCCTTTCATTTTATGAAACACTCAGGTGTTCAATATTTTTGAAGCATGAATTCAAAACGCACGTCAACCGGGAGGAAGTTCACCATCGTGCTCGGAATTGTCGTTGCAATATTGGTTTGGCTTTTTTCGCTTGGCATGGCCGCTCCTTTTTAAGATTCATCCAAAATCTCAGAAGTGTCAACTCCCTGACAACTTCAAAAATGTCACATTCGTACTTTTGTTCAAATACATGTTGGCATGAAAAAATATATCGCGTTCTCTGTTCTTTTCATTGTTGTACGAGTTGCTTTTGCTCAATCAGAAGTGTTTGCCACTAGCGATGGTGCTATCCACGGCTATGACGCGGTCGCCTACTTTACCGAGGGTAAGCCCGTTATCGGAAAGAAGGAAAATTCATTTGTGTGGAAAGAAGAGAAATGGTATTTCTCTTCGCAAAAGAATTTGAAAACGTTCAAATCAAATCCTGAAAAATTTGCTCCACAGTTTGGCGGTTACTGTGCTTATGGTATGTCGCGCGGCTACAAAGCTAAGACCGACCCCGATGCCTGGTCAATTATAGACGGAAAACTCTACCTCAACTACAATCTCGATGTTAAAAAAATTTGGAGCGAGAAACAAAGTGAGTTTATTGAAAAAGCCACTCAAAACTGGCCATCGGTCAAGAGTTCAAAAATGAAGTGATGAATCCATAGCCACAGATTCACAGATAAAAATCAAATGAATCCTTGGTTCGGTTCCGTCAATACTTCCAGCTTTTTAAATCCGCGCCTTTTGGCGCACTCTCAGAGATGCGCTTCAGGATTTTTGGAAGATACATGGTATTGTATCGAAGCCTTGAAATGTAGTTGGGATTGTTCTGATCTCCGTTCCAGCAGTGCTCGGCACGGTCACCATAATCAACCTCGCCTTTATAAAATGGGTTTTGAGTTTTCTTTAAAAAGTCTTCCATCAGGTAAACTGCGTTGTTCAAATAGTAGTTGTCCATGTCGCCACAATAGATATGGATTTTACCTTCCAGTTTTGGCCCCAGTGTTTTCCAGTCGCGTTCCAAAATGTAGCGTAAGTCGTAATGTTCCTTCCAATATTCTGCAACACTCTTATCGATCTCACCCGTTTCTTTGTCGAAGATGCGTTTAGGATAGCCATCTTCAGCTTGTGGTGAGAACACTGCTTCCCAGATATCCCATTGCCCACCCGAACGCGAATGCGTGCCCAGAGCTAGCTCGTAATGGTTGCTTTCCTGCATCGTGTTTTGAATCTGCCCCAGATAATTCCGGTGAGCCGGCCTAGGATGCGGCTTGAATTGGCTTTCATAATAATAGGCATTCTTGTCTTTATAAATGTCTACGAGGCTATACGCACGGAAGTCAATGGGGTCAGGGCACGCAGCAAAGCATCCATTGAAATCGTCCGGATAAAACATCTGAACAGCCAATGCTTCCCAGCCACCGGTGGAGCCACCGTAAGTAAATCGCGCCCAACCCTCACCGATGCCACGGAATTTTGATTCAATCTCGGGCAATAATTCTTTCATGATCGCATCGCCCCACGGCCCCATACTTGCAGAGTTAACCGCATATGAGTCGTCATAATATGGTGTTGCATGCTGCACCTCCACCACAAGAAAGCGAGGAAAGTTTTTGCTCGTCCATTGTTTGTAAAAATTATACGCCTCCTGCTTTTGAAATTTATTGTAACCATAAATCCTGAAACGGTCGCTGTAATCGCTCGTGTCCATTTTAGGATCGGGGGGTTCGGTACTGAAGCCGCCAAAGTCGCTTGGAAAGTGACCGTGATAAATCATCAACGGGTAGTGCGCGTTGGGGTGCTCATCAAAACCTTCGGGCACCAATACGTGAGCTCCTACGAACATCGGCTTGCCATAAAACTCAGTCAAAAGTTTGCTCTGTATTTTTATATGCTTCACATACTTCGTTTCCTTTGGCCCTTCAATGGGAGCAATTTTTTGATCCATCACTACCTTGACCGTTTCGCCTTTTGCTGGATCGATGGAGATCTTGGCTGGTTTGCTATAAAAGTTCCCGGGTTTCGAATTCCACTGCTGACCTTCACCCTGATCGGGAGGAAGTTTTACCGTTTGCCCGGTTTTTAGGGTAAACGTTTCATAGCGGTTGATCAAACCCTGAACAAAATAGTCTCCGGCCGGAACATTCTTTAATTGCCGGATAGGAAATCCAAAAGCTTCGTCATCTATCACAATTTCCTGGCCGGGCTGCATGCCCGTCACATCGATTCCAAACACTAGTTGTGTCTCTACACCATCATTTATTTGAAAACGCGGTTCCGCTTTTTCGTTTGTTGACAGCAATAGCAGCAGTCTGCCGTCCTGAGCCTGGTCGCTTAACTCCTTTGTAAACGAAATTGAAAATTTGATTAGACTTTTCGGATCCCCGGATGGGGAACATTGCATGGCCATTAAAAAAACCAAGGGGAGAAATCGATGGAATTTCATATTTCATTGGGTTTGATGGGAATATACCCGTAATCCAATGGGTTTACAACCTGGATTTTGCAAGAGGTATATCTCTTCATAAATCGATGCGTCAGAAATGGTGTAATTTTTCAAAGCTTATTATATTGCATGTCAGAATCCCAAGCCGAATGAATATTTTCCTGATAGAAGACGATGAAATTTACGCGCAGTTCGTGAAGAAGGCATTGGCAAACAGCAATCCTGACTATAAGATCAGCACATTTACTTCTGCCGAAGATGCGCTGAAAGCCATTAATGGAAAACTGCCTGACGTGATGATCGTTGATTATAAGTTGCCCGGCATGTCAGGTATTGACCTCTACGAGAATCTTATGCTAAGCGCGCTAGACGATGGCAACATGGTATTGAGTTTTATACAACGAGGAGTACGCGACTATGTAATCAAAGATGAAAGCGTGATCGAGTCATTGGGTGCCGTTCTGGAGGGGAAAGAAGACGATTACTATCTCTTCAATTAATTCGGGATTAGATTTTTTCGAAGCCTCACTACAAACTTCGCCCCCTTTCCTTCCTCTCCCTCATACTGGATAGTTCCTCCCATTTTTTCCACCATTGTTTTCACAATCGACAACCCCAGCCCTGTCGAGCTTTCGCCACCGGTCGGGCGTGCAGTAAGCCGATGAAATTTTTGATAGAGTTTTTGTTGATCTTCAGCATTTATCCCCGGGCCTTCGTCCAGAATTGTGATCTGAATTTCACTTCCCGCATCGACCACCATTAGGTAAATCTTTTTTTCGTGTGGAGAAAACTTAATGGCGTTCGAAAGCAAATTCTCAAAGATGCGAGTGAGGTACACCTTATCGGCATGGATGGGAGTAACGACCGGAGCCTGATAATCGATGATAATATTTTTCTTTTGAGCAAGTGACTGGTATTGCTTAACCAGGTTGTTCAACACGGAACTAAAGTTCAAAGACTCTGGCCGCATGTCAATGCCGCGGTCTTCCAGTTTACGATTGTCCAACAGATTGCGAACCATGCTTAGTCCATCCGCTACGATTTGATGAATCTTGCCCAAATACTCTTTTTGATCAGCCGTTAGATTCTCCGATGACATCGACATTAACTGCATCAAGGCAAATATTCGATTGAAGGGTCCTTTCAAATCGTGTGAAACAACACCTATGATTTGTTGCTTTTCAACGTTTAGCTCCTGCAGCAATTTGTTGCGATGCTCCAGTTCGCGATTTTGTTTTTTAATTTCCTGGCTTTGTATCAGGATGAGCTTGTTCTGCAGAATAGACTTACGATAGGCCCTGATCAACAGGAAGAGAAAAACCAGAAGGGCACCAAAAATATAAAACCAGATATCCTTCATGCTTCCATTCGCCAATTACCTCATTCTTAATTCTTCCTTATAATCGACTGGAACTTTAAACGATAGTCCGTGAACGCGGATTCGCAAATGGCCCTTAAACTGGATTTCGTATTTCTTACCTCCCAAAAAAGAAAGGATCGTATCCAGCAAACCCATCTCTTTGAGTGAAAGTTTGATCTCCAACGGCACCGTAAACTCAGACTTTGCCTTAATCAGCGAATTGAATTTTTGGTCAGCATGAGCAGTCTTTTTGCCATTGACAAACACCTCCACATTGATTTCCTTCAATTTCATGCGAACATTGTTGGGGTTGTAAAATATCGCATCTGTTCTCAGGATTTGCTCTCCCGTTGAATCCGTCTCCAGCGTTTGGTTTTTGATCGATCGAAGAACTACGTCTTCATTTGGCACACAGGATGCCGCCAGCACGAACAATAAGAAATAAAAAAATGTAGCTTTCATAACACTCAAAAATCAAATTTAATACAAATGGACTTCTATTTTTTAGACTTACCTAACTCATTAAAATCGCAAACACTGTTGGGGTGAGTATCAAACTATAACTTTGCCCTCTTAACGACTCGTTTTGGAATTCTTATATACCTCTTATTTTTCATGACTCCTCATTTCGAAACGGTAGCCGATGGTTTGGCCGAACAGGGTTTTGCGGTTGTTGATAATTTCTTGTCCGGGCAAGAAGTTGATTCCATCTTAGGATTAGACGATTTCAAAAACGCGTTGTTACAGTTTAAAAAAGCTGGCATCGGTAAACAGGAAGGCAAACAGATTAATGAAAGTATTCGTGGAGATTACATTCAATGGATCGACCGAACGCAGAGTGCGGCTCCGTTAGCACTTTATCTGAAAAGACTGGAAGA
>Ga0193704_1000076_pt1 | contig 15773 bp, 7 predicted proteins | sample U3m1metaG_FD_143047 | JGI IMG/M metagenome (GOLD analysis project Ga0193704, IMG submission 143047) | Soil microbial communities from a riparian zone of the East river system, Colorado, United States - U3m1 | ecosystem: Environmental > Terrestrial > Soil > Riparian zone | place: USA: East River... | reverse complement strand
GGTTTAAAAGCTTCTATATATAATCCTAAGAGTTCTGCTCAAATAGGAAAAGATACTAATAATACTTATATCAAGAAAGTACCTTCAGGTAAACAAATAAATGTAGCTACTACATCAGCTGGTAAAACATATGATGAAGCTAATGCTATTTATTTAAATCCTGAAGCTCAACATAGAGCTGCTAATGTTGCTGCTCATGAATTTGGTCATGCGACTCAATTAGATGACTTCTACGCTAACTTCTTAGCTGGTAAGGCTGGTGATAAGGCAGCTTCTTATGATGCTCTTGGTGGGCCTCATGAGATCTATCCTGATATTATGAGATATAGGTTTGAAAATAAAATACAACCTGGGCAAAAAGTTAAATTAGAAGATGTTAAAAAGTGGGGTACTACTTCAGGTACTAATAGAGAATTACCTTATACTCCTGAACAGTTAACTGATATATTAAATACAGTAGCTTATAATGCTCCTGAACAACAAGGAGTACAAATTGCTGAAGATGGTGGTATTATAATTGATAACCAAATGAAATACGAAGGTGGGGGATTAACCCAAGAAGATAAATTTAAAAAAGGAAGTAAAAAGAAGTATCCTTCTGTAGGCTCCTCAGACTTCGCTAGACCTGGTTCTAGAAGTTATCCAATACCAACTAAGGCTGATGCAGTTGATGCTCTCAGATTGGCTGGTTTACACGGTGCTACAGATGTAGTAGCTGCTGTACATAGAAAGTATCCTTCATTAGAAGAAGGAGGTAATGTTCCTAATTCACAAAATAATATTATTAATGTAGAATGAATTATTAATTGATCCTAAATCTGGTAAAATATTAAAAGATTATAATGGTATTAATCCTTTGACAGGTGGTTTATATGAACCCCATGCAAAAGGTAAACAAACTGAATCTCAACATAATTTTACACAAGCAGACCCAGGATTATTTGTTATTACTAAAGCTAAATCTCAACAATACAGAGATGCTGTAGATAATAATGATAAAATTAGTAAAACTACTATTCTAAGAAATATACATAATTCAAAAGAAGAAAAAGCTCCAGCAACTAATTATGCTGATGGTGGTAATGTTTGGGATAATTTATATCAAAATGAACCAACTTCTGCTAATTATGTTCCTTCATTAGGAGCTCAACCCATTACTAATACAATGAGTACTCCTACTTTAAAAGGTTCAATTACTCCTGTTGCTAATCCTTATAATTATCAAGAACCACAATCTGGAAGTAATAAAGCATTAAATGCAATTACTAATTATGGAGCAGCTGCTTTTAATATTGGTAAAGGTTTATTTGGTAAAGTTGAAAAACAACCTTATGTAACTCCAATACAAAATCCTTATGAGCAACAAGTATTAGCTAACATGCCTAAACAAGTTAGTTATGATGCTTTACAAGGTGATTTAAATAGAGGATTAAATACTGAATTTGGTAATATAGCACAAAGATCTGGTTCAGCTAGTGTAGCTAGAGCTAATAGACAACAAACTTATTCTAATTATCTTAATAGTTTAGGTAAACTTAAACTAGGAGTTAATGAAGCTAATAATCAAATTGCTCAACAAAAAGCTGGTATTTACAGTAATTTAGGTCAACAAAAAGTAGCTGCACAACAGCAAGCTCAAGCAACTAATAGAGGTATTTACGAAAGTAATTTAGCTAATAAAGCTGCTAAAGAAAATCTATTAGGTACTGGATTATCACAACTACAACAAGTAGCACAAAATACAAAACTGAATGAGGGTAAAGCTAAAAGCGACCAATATATTCTTGATTTAATTAAACAAGTAAACCCTTATTTTAAAGGATAATTAACAATGGCAATTAGTAAATATACACAACCTGTTCAGCAAACTTTAGAACAATATATTCCTCTTCCATTAGATCAGATCAATAAAGCAGCTTCTGCTATACAAGAACGTGGTTTAAAGGCTGAGGATTTAGCTGCTCAAACTGAATTTGGTTTAGGTAGTATGGAAGCATTAGCTCCTGAATATCAGAAGTTTAAAGATACATATGTTAATCAATATAAAACAGAAGCTGGTAAATTGTTAGAACAATATGCTGGTAACTACTCAGATCCTGAATTTATTAGAAATCAAAAGAGATTGATTACTAAGTTTTCAACTGATCCTAGATTACAAATTATCAAACAAGGTAATGAAGAACTTAAATCTAAAGGAAAACTTGCTCAACAAATGCAAGCAGAGGGTAGAACATTCTTAAATCCGTTAGCTAGTTTTACTGGTGCAGATGCTCAAGGAAACTTAACATCTAAAGTTGGTGAGGTTAGAGGATTAAACTTTGATAAAAATATTGATGCTTTATTAGATCCTGCACAAAAATCATTTGTTACAGGTAAGAATTATCAAAAAACTAATGCTCCTGCTATTATGAGTGTTGCTCAAGGATTGATTAATAATCCAGCAGAACCTATTAAACAGGAGTTAGTAGCTTATATGGCTCAAGAACATCCAGGTTTAAAACCTGAACAATATAATCAATTAGCTAATCAGTATATTGCTGATAGAGCTAAATCAAGAATTAGTACTGATTTTGATTCAGGATTAGCAAATTATAATAGAGCTTTAGGTAGAGATGCTGTTGAAGATTCTAGATATAAAGCTCAAATGGATTTAGAATATGCTAAATTAGCAGCTAAAGGTAAAAAAGGATCAGGTACAGCAGGTGATGAAGCTACTTTAACTTATCCTATTACTTATACAGGAGATAAAGCAATGAATATTCCTGCAGGTATGAGAGATAATGTGAGAATATTAAGTACTCACAAATCTGAAAGACCTGTTGGAGATAATAAAATAGCTCCTAGAGTAGTTCAAAATGCTTTTAGTATTAACAGTATGGGTGAAAAATCTAAAGGAGTTAATAAACAAATTCAAGCTCAAAGAACAGAAGATAGATTAGTTTACACTGATGAGAGTGGTGATATATTTACACCAGAAGGTAAAGGAGGAGCATTTGATAAAAATAACTTAACCTTTAAATCATCAGATGGTAAAGTTCATAAACTTAAACCAGTAGCGGTTAGAGAGTATGTAACTAATGATAAATCTAAATATTATGAGCCTTTAAATGAAACTGAGGCGGCTTTATCAGGATTTGATTATCGCCATACACAAGACTTTAAACCTTTATTTCAAGGATTAACTTCTGATAGAGGTGGTAAACTACAAGGTGGTAAACCTAATGTAGGTGGAGGGCAATCATTTAGTTTAGGTAAGGATATAACAATTACTCCTGAATTAAATAGACAATTACAAGCTACAGGATTAAGTCAAGACCCTGCATATATTAGAGTATCAGAATTAATTAATAAATATAATAAAGGTAAGGGTATTACTCGTGCTGAATATGATGAAATAAATAAATTTAATGATGTTGTTACAGATTTGTTATATACTCAAAAACAACAAGCAATAGCTAAACAGTATTTTGGTACTAAAACTGCACAAACACAAGTATCAAAAGATTTATTATCTGCTAAACAAAGCGGAGCTTTAAATTATACAGCAGAACAAATTAATACATTACCTAGCGAAGAAGAATAAAATGCCAGATTATATAGATGATTTTTTAAAAAGAGCAAAACAACAAGTTGCTAAAAGTAATATTGATTACACTCAAGCTGGTAGACAATCTACTACTGAGGGTGATTTACAAGAAACTATTAGTAATCAGTATGCTAAACAAGATATTCTAAATGAAAAAGTTAGTAGTTATGAACATCTTCCTATTGAAAAGAAAGCAGAAATTGATACAAAGTTAATTGAAGCTTCTGGAGGTAATGAAGAACTAGCTGATAAAATTAAAGAAAGTGCAATAGAAACTAGTAAAGGTAATCAATCTTTATTTAATCTAGCGGCTTTATCTGCATCAAGTCCTTTAATGGGAGATGTAATTGCTTTAATGAGTGAAAATCTACTTAGTAAAAGTTATAATGATATAGTAAATACTACTACTCAGAATTATGCCGATCAGAAAGCTATTAAAGCTGCTCAGATGGGTAAACCTGTATTTAATACTAAAACTAAACAATATGAAGATGCAGAAACTGAATTCAAAAAGATGGATATTGGTATTTTAAAAGCTGTTAGAGATTTAGGTGTAACTACTGATGAATTTGATGCAGGTTTTGGTAAATTATTCATTGATGCTGATAGTTCTGAAGGTGGTATTTGGGCTTATGGAAGTCGTAAAAATCCTGAAACTGGTGAATATGAAATGACTAAAACCCATTTCAAAGATATGAGTTCTTATGGTAAATCTAAAGATGCTACTATTAATGCTTATGGTGCTAGATCATTTAAAAAATCTCTACAGAGAGAACTATTAGAATCTACTGCTACAAGCCTTTTAAGCGCACCTAAAGGATTTTCTAACTTACTTGAAGGTATTGGTACACTTAGCTATAAATATGCTCCTGGTCTTGTTACTATGGGTGTTGATAAAGCATTAGGTGCTCAAGCTGAATACTTGCGTGGAGTTACTAAAGCTTATGGTAATATTCCTACATCTGAAAAAACTGATGAATCTATGTTTAATGCTAGCAGTATTACTTCTGGTGTTGGTCAAGGTGTTGGTTCTTTATTATCAGCAGGTTCTTATGGTAAATGGACAGCTGGTGTAGCATCTAGTCTTGGGTTAGGTTCTAAGCAAATTGGAGCTAAAGCTTTTGAGAGATTAGTTAATATGGGTGCTGGTGCAGTACTTAATTATGATGAAGCTTATACAGCGGCATTAGATGCTGGTTTATCTAAAGATAAAGCGGCTACTATGGGATTCATTATTGGATCTATTAATGGTTTAATAGAATCTAGTATTGGTGCTAACGCTCTTATGAATAAAATGGCTGGTGTTCCTACTAAAGAAGCATTAGCTATTGTGAGAAATGAATTAGGCGAAGATTTAAGTGAATCTGCTATTAGAAAAGCATTCCCTAAAATCTTTAATAAATATAGTGATTTATTTGCTAAAGTTCCTGGAAAATCTATTCTTAAAACCTCTGGTGAAGAAGGATTAGAGGAATTCTTGCAAACTTATGGTCAAAAAGTACCAGAATCTATTTATGATTCTCTAATTGCTAGAGATAAAGAAGTAGGTAAAGGTAAATATGGTTCTGAAGTATTTACAAAAGATACTTTCATGGAAGCTCTTTCTGGAGCTTTATCAGGAGCTATTGTTGGTGGTTTAGGTGGTATTGTTTCTAAAAATGATCAAGCCCCTAAGAATATCCAAGATGCTGTTGTTGATGGTCAATATGAAAGTGTATTACATCATATCCATGAATTATATAACAATAATGCTATAACTGAACCAGTTAGAGATAAAATTATTGCAAATTTAAATAAAACAAATGATCTTTGGGAAGCAATTAAACCTGAATTTAATGGTTTAAATGAAAGTAAAGGTGTTACTGAATATAAACAACAAGCATTTAATACTCTTAATGAGTTAAAACATGCTGATGGTCGTATTACTCAAATAGGTAAAGACCTTGCTGCTATTCAAAGTAATCAATTACTTACTGATAATACTAAAAGATTAAGAACTGCTCAAAAGCAAAGAGATTTAATGGCTTATCAAGAGAAACAAAAATCTCTTAATCAGTTTTTAGATGAGTTTTATTATACTACTGATGCTAATGGTGTATTTATAAAATTCAAAAACCACAACCTAAATTATCTGAAGAAAGAAGAACAGAGTTAAATTCTATTACTGATCTTCAAGAATTAAAAGATGTTTATGCTAAAGCTTATGAAACTGATAATCATGATGAATTAGATTATATTAATGGTTTAGCTGAAGCTAGAGGTATTGATTTAAATGATAATCCTAATACAGATAATAATGCTAAATCTTCTAGTGGTCCAATTACAGACTTAGGAAGAGCTGAAAATCCTGTTAGAGATGATGCTACTATTGATAATGATAATACTTTAAGTGTTACAGAGAAATTATTAGAGAAAAAACAAGCTAGAGTTGATCTTTTAGATAGTGGTAACATTGATAATGATGCAGCAATTGCTCATATTAATGATGAAATCTTTGATCTTGATAATCAATTACAAGGAATAGAAGATAATAATAAAAAAATAGATACCGAAAATACTATTTTCAGAGAACAAGCTAGAAAACTTACTAAAGCTTTAGATAAAAATGATACTATTGAAGGTCTTACTAATAAATTAGCTGACCTTGATAAAATGGAGCAAGATCTAATTAAAAGATTAGATGATAATGCTAAAAATGGTTATCAAGATAGATCATGGTCTTCAGATTATTATAAGTTTTTACAAGACGCTAAACTAAAAGCTATTGTTCGTTTAGAAGAATTAAATAAATTAGCTTCTGAACAAAAGAAAGTAGAACAAATACAAAAGAAAGAAGAAGAAAAACAATCTAATGCTAACAAAGATGCTATCATTAGAAATGATGCTTTCTTTTCTTTAATATATCCTGTTAAAGCTCCTGGATTTATGACAGAAGCTGAATGGAAACAATTATTAATTAATACTCCTACTGATGTTTTAAAAGGAAGAGTTAAATTAAAATTAATAACTGCAGAAAGTGTTGGTTATCAGCCAGGTAGAAAACTATTTACTCAAAAAGCTCCTAACTATATTGACTTTGTACAAGCACCTTATATTATACAAGTTGTTTATACAGATGAAAATGGTGTTGAGAAATTAGTAGGTAAGTTAAATTCTCCTGATTCATTTTATGATAAACAACAAGGTAAATTAATTAATTGGGCTACTATTACTGAAACTGAATTTAATTCAATTTCTAATGGTGGAACTAACTTTGATGTTGTTAAAGAATCAGCAATTAACTTACAAAAACTAGAATTATACTTAGTCGATAATCCTGAAATGAGTTTAACTTCATTAAAAGATAATGGAGTTGATCTTGATTTAGCTTATTCTGCTATGAGTATTAATAATCAAGTTGAAACTAGAACTAAACTTGGTGACTTTAAATTTGCTAAAATTGCAAGTAATGGTGGTCGTTCTTTTGTATTTGATAGAAAAGTAGACAAAATTGCTGTAGGTAGAAATATTCTAGCAATTGAAGATATATCTATTGCTGATCCTATTACATTACCTGTAACAGAGAGATATGTAGTTTTAGTTCAATTACCTAATGGTAAAATGGATTGGGTTACAGCTCAACCTAGACAATATACTTCTGAGGAAAGAACAGCATTAGTTAAAACTATCAAATCTGGATTAAAATCTTTAGAAAGTGATAGTGGTGTTGCTAATTTTAAAAGAATTAATAATGAATTAGCTACTAGTATATTTATTTCAAATAAAAATGGATTAGTTGTTAACATGGTTGTTACTTCTCATCCTGCTCATGGTGCTCAATTAGCTTTGAAAATTGAATACCCTAATGATAAAACTATCTATGTAAATCTTGATAGTAGTGCAAATACTATTAAAACTATGCTTTCAGGTTCACAAACTCCTGAATTAATAGAACAATTAGGTATTACTAATGAAAGTTTTAGAAAGTATTAAATGTTAATCAAGAAGTATTCAGTAGTGTTCAAGCTAATATAGTTATTGATAGTGACAAAATTACCGCTTCTAATATTGAAACTACTGAAGTTTCTTTTGAAAGAATGGTAAAAGAAAATACTGAAGAAGCTAAATCTTTATATAGACAATTAAAAAATGGTAAATCAATTATTGATTTTACACCAGCAGAACAAGAAGTACTAAACGATCCTGATATACTTACAAAAGAAATAAGAGCTGAAGTAGATAGTGAAACAATTTTACCTCCTTTAGTAAGTATTAGCCCTTTTGCTGGTATTGAAACTGGAGAAAATGCTATTGAAATTGAGCAACAACCTTTAGTTAAAACTGGAGAAGTATCTATTATGACAGATGCTTTAGATGGTTATGCTAAATATTCTGGATTATCTCCAGAAATGAAAACTTATATAGTTAATAATTTAACTGCTGAAGATTTACAAGCTTTGTATTCAGGATTAAGTCCTAGAAGTCCTCAATTTGTAGATCTTAATAGTAAAATACAAAATATAATTAATGGTAGTGTGGGTACAGTTAATAGTACATCTTTAACTCCTGCTACTAATCTAATTGACTTAGAAGAAGCTAAACAAAACTTAGCAAGGATTTTACCTGCTTATATTCCAGTAAAAGATATTGATATTCTTTTAGGAAATATAAATAATAAAGGTGAAACTTGGGGAGCGTTTAGTGATAGAGCAATCTATTTATCAACAAATGCTGAAGTTGGTACAGAGTATCATGAGGCTTTCCACGCTGTATATAGGATGTTACTTACTGATGGTCAAGTAAATACATATTTAAAACAAGCAAAAAATAAGTGGGGAAATCCTAGCACCCAAGAATTAAAAGACTTAAGAGAATCATCATCAGCTTATTCTAACTTAACACCTAAAGAACTTAATGCTCTTTGGTATGAAGAAAAGATGGCTAATGAGTTTAAAGTTTATCAAGTTAGTAAACCAGCAGAAAGCGTATTTACTAAACTTTATAATAAAATTGCAAACTGGATTAAGTTTGTTGCTTTAAATCAAGAATCTCTTGAAGGATTATTCTATAATATTAATAGAGGTACATTTAAAGACGCTAAACAACAGTTTAATAGTTTAGATAAACAACAACCAGCATTTGAGATTTATATTAAATCTAATACAACTATTGATGGTACTGTTCACCCTATACCTTATACAGCTAGAGAAAGTAGAATTATAACTGCTACTGTAGCTGCTAAGATTCAAAAACTAATGGATAGCACAGTAGGTATGAAATTCCCTACAGCTTTAAATCAAGTTATTAAAGAACAAGCTGATTTTTACAGCTTAACTCATAATAAATTCTTAGAAGAATATTGGCGTAGAAGCTGAAAAATTAAAAGAAGCTGTTGCTAAATATTATTCAATCTTCCAAAATATTGATTTAGAAGATGAATCAACTTTAGAAGAATTAGCTAATGATGTAGGTGAAAGATTTGATCTTGATGCTTGGACTATTGGTGGACTTGCTTCATTATCTAAAAAGATGAAAGCTTATATGGGCTTTACTCTTTATGAAAGTAAAGATAAATTTTATGGTTTACCTGTAGAAGAAGCTATTGATCCTTCAGCAGTATACAGAGGTTTAACTAGAGCACTTGCTAATCTTGATGAAGAGCAAATGATGACTAGGTTTAAACAACATGCTCTTTATAATAAAGATGCTAAGGCTTTATATGCTAGATTAATTAATGATGCTTCAGTTAGTGAAAGTGATTTAACTAATACTGATACAGTAGTTAATGGTACTAATTATTCATATAATCTTTTAAGATCATTTGTTAATGCTTTTAAAAATGAGAATATCAATTGGTATATTACATTAACTGATACTTCATCAGGTAAAGTAAATGTTATTGAATCAAATAGAGCATCTTCTAAGAAACTACAAGTTGATCAGTGGTCTAATAACTTTATTACTAAAGCAGAAGAGCTTGACAAAGAAGAAGTTAGAACAGAACTTACTAAATCTTTAGATAGTATATTAAGAGATTTAGATTATATTACTGTAGAAAATGGTAGAATAGTTCAATCTTCTATGAAAGATCTTGAGAAAGTTGCTAATAGAGTAAAGACTAATTTTCAAAATATAGGTATTGAGTTGTCTGAAGGTTATATTGTTTATACAATAATTAATAATCAGAAAACTGATGCTGAATTAATTGCATTAGGATTTAATGCTGATGTAGATGCTTTTCATAGTAGTTATAGTACTCTTGAAGGTATCTCTAAAGAAGATCTTAAACAGATTAAAGCTATCATTACAGTTGGTAATAATCCTTTTGAAAAATTTAATGAAAAAGGTGAAGAAACTGGTGCTGTTACTCGTATTGAGAAACTAGCTGAAACTAATGCTTTATTTGATGAAACTGTTGGTGATTCTAACTTTAGAAATGCTGATGGTAAAACAGTTTATTCAATCTTGAAACCTACTTTTGCTCTAGTTAAACTTAGAGATTTAAAAGATAGTAATAAAAGAAATACAATTGCATCTAATGTGTTTATTGCTCCTGATGGAATACAATTAAACCACTTAATGCAAGGTAATCACGTTGATAAGTTATTCAAAAATCTTAACCCATCTATCATGGATGGTATGAGAAATACTGATTTATCTGATGATAAGAAAACTAGAATTTCAACTGAGGAAGAAGAAGCAGGTACAACATTTGGTAGTTTTAGTGATAAACAATATATCTTAAATGATATTGCATTATTTATCAGTAATAGAAAAACTATTAAAGGTGCTGGTGTATTAGCTTTATATAATCTTAATCAGATGGAAGCAAGTAATACTTCTTATTTAGTATCACTTCCAGTTGAACAATATTATAAAAATGGTAAACTTACTAATAAAGCAACAACTAACTTATTAAATTATTTTAAACAAGAATTTGCAAGAATTCAACAAGTTAAAATTAATAACAATAAATTAGAAGAATTAAAGAAACAATTAAGAGCTGCTAAACCTGAAGATAAACAAGCTATTCAAAACAGTATTAATAATATTCCTCAATATGTAGGATATAATATTGATAAGGAAGGTAATATAGCTGATGGTAGAGGTAATAAATTCATGGAATTTGGTGCTTTATCAGTAGCTAAAAAATATGCACAAATAGCAAATGATAATGCTCATTTAAATATTAATGACTTATTTGCTTTAATAGATGAAGAAGAAGTAAAAGCATCAATTGCTGAATACAATCAAGCTGCTATTGATGAATACATTAAAGAATTAGTTACTAGAGGTATAATTACAAAAACTGTAGTTACTAATACTGCAACTAAAGCTGAAACAATTACTTATGAAGGAAATAATTTATTCCCTACTAGTATTAAAGGATTAGGTATTAATGAATATATAAGTGGTAATGATGTAAATGTAACAGAATTCATTAGTGATTATTTTATGAATAGTTACATTAACAGACTAGGTATCAATAACTTACTAATAGATGATTATTCACAATCAATTAAGAATACAATTGACTGGTATAAACGTGCTAAGGGTATGATTGGTTCTGGTGTTGACTTTGGTACAGGTTTCCATAAAGTAGCTGTTTACGAAGAACCTACAAGAGTAGTTACTAGTAAAGAGTTAACTAATATGAGTAATGAAGAACAAGCTGAATTTAAAGAAGCTCTTCGTGTTAAAATATTAGACGGTAATCCTGAGATGGATAAAAAAGAAGTTGATAAATTAGTTAAGAAATCTTTTGCTGATTTAACTTCTAGAATTGATGTATCTGATGCGCAATCTTATGTGACATTAGATCATAAAATATTACAATTAAAAAGATTAGGTAGATTTAATAATGACGTAGAAGCTATTTATGGTAAGATGTTGAGAAATCAACCTATTACTTTTGAAGAGTATGAAACTCTTGGTGAAAATAATGCAGCTTTAAACTCAACAAAAACTGTTACTTATGATGGTAAACACTATCTTAAACTATCAGAATTTGTATTAACTCCTAACTTAGTACAAACATATAATGAAGAAACTGGTATAATCACTCCTAAAAAAGGATTTGAGTTCCATTTCAATATGTATAACTCTATGAAAAATCAAGGAGTTGATCAAGTTATGCCTGCATCAGCATCTAAAATGGCTACTAAAAAGTTAGCTAAATTTGCTAAAGATGGTAATTTTGATTTCTCTGAAAGTATTGAAGTTATTGAGAATAAATACAAACGTTTACAAGTAGAAACACCTACAGGTAAAACTAAGATTATTCACGGTACTCAGTTAATTCAATTGGTTCATAGTGAACAACAAGATGATCTAGCAATTGACTTTAAATATAATTCTGATATTAAGAATTTAGGTCAATTAAGAAATCATTACAGACAATTATTAGCTGATAATAGATATGATTCATTTACTGAAGCTCAAAAAGCTTTCCAAGATAAAAATGGTAAAGCAGATTTGCGTGGAATTACAAAGAAATTCTATAATAATCTTCAAGAAGGTGGAGCTGATGAAAATATGTTGAACTTCTTTAAACCAGATGCTTCTGGAAACAGACAATTTGATTGGAATTTAGGTCCAATTAAATCTAAAGCAGAGCAATTGTTCTTAGCCCATTTTACTAAAGGTGTGTTATCACAAAAAGTAGCTGGATTGAAAGTATCATTAGTATCTGATGAAGGTATATATAAAGAAGATGGTACTCAATTACAATTCATGGTTAAAGACGATGATGGTAATTACTATTCAGAATGTATGTTACCTCCATTTGTTAAAGAGTTTATCAAAACAGATGAAGCTGGTAATATTATTTATATTGATCCTAAACAAGCTGAGAATGTATTAAAGATGTTTGGTATTCGTATTCCAACTCAAGATAAACATTCTATGATGAGTTTAAAAGTTGTAGGATGGTTACCAGTTGAATATGGTTCTGTTGGTATATTCCCTAAACAAGTTGTATTACTTTCTGGAGCTGACTTTGATATTGACTCAATGTTTATTCAAAGACCAGATTTCAAAGTAGTAGAGGGTGATCAATTTAAGGTCTATAACGATCAAAATTCTGATGATGTGGATACTCGTATCAAATCTAGAAATAATGCGCTCTTAGAGGCTCAAATTAAGTTTTTGACTAATGATTACGTTAGAGAAGGAGCAGCATTAATTCCAGCATCTATGGATAGTATTAAAGCAGCTGAAATTTTAATTAATGTTGATTTAAGAAATATTGAAACTAAAACATTTACTCCTAATATGCCTATTTCTTTATTGATGGCTAATAGAAGTAACATGGAAGGTAAAGTATCAATTGGCCCAGTAGCTTTGATTAATAATGCCCATGCATTTTTATCATCTTATGAGGTTCAATTAAACAAACCTTTATTAACAATTAATGGTAAATCAATTAATGGATATACTGGTAATTTAGATAGTGCAGGTAATAGAAAGAATGATAATATTTCTACATTATTATCAGCTATGACAGATAATGCTAAAGAACAATTAGCTGTTAAATTGAATTTGATTTTTGATCCAACTGGAGAAAGATTTAATACTTTAAATATAGCAGATCAATTATTAGCATTAGGTCTTACAATGGAAGATGCAATGTTAATTGTTAATCAACCTGTATCTATGAGCATTGTTAAAAATCAAGCAGAATTAGGAGCAGCTTATAAAACATTTGAAAAAGGATTAACTCCTGATGAAAAGAAAGCTTTCAATAATTTAACATTTACTACACAAGAGTTAAAAGATGATATTCAAAATAATGCTGATTTATTTACTCCTAATCAATATAGAGTATATAAATTATTACAAAGAGCTAAATCATTTAATGATTATGTAACTCAAGTATCTACTTTCTTATCATTAAATAAAGGATTAAAAGCTACATTTGCTGATAATGCATCATTTAATAAAGCAGTAGCTACTGTTAAATTAGAGCAGTTTATAACAGGTGATCTTAAATATCAAGATGCTATTAATACATTAATAAGACAAGGATTAATTGTAAAAGGAGCCAAAGGTTATGAAATGGGAGTTAACTATCCTATTTATACTGAAGATGAAAAATTATCTAATCCTTTTGATCCTAGATTAGCTATCATTAATGATGCTAATACCTTTCAAAATGTATTACTAGCTAATAATGTGATTAATGAAGAAGCTAAAAACTACTTTATTTCACAAACAAATACTATTAAAACTCTATTTACTAACTTAAAACTTAGAGATGAAAAAGCATTAAATTATTTAACTCAATTCTTTTCAAATAGAGGTTATGAGAAAGTATTAGCAGATAAAGGTGAAATACAAGCATACGCTGCTTTATTTACTAAATTTGGTAATATTAGTAAAGCAGATCAAACTAATATTGGTAAACAATTACAGAAGTTACAGAAGAATCCTAAATATAGAAACAATAAATTAATTAAAGCTCTTAGAGTTGATAATAGTGCAACAAATCAAAAAAGTAAAGTAGTAGGGATTATATTTCCAACAAACATTAAAAGAGATAGTACTTATTTCAGTGAATTGGTTGATGCGTACAGAGAATTATATTTAACTCCTGAAACTAAACCATTTGCTCAGAATTTATATAATTATCTTTACTTTAAAGATGGTTTACAATTTAGAAATAACTCTCCAATTAATACTGTTGGGCCTTGGATGTTTAAAGATTTCAGTAAAGCATTAACACAAATTAATGGTAACTTGAATGCATCTAATCCTTTTGATAACTTTATTAAAGGTGATAATTTATTAAATCTTTTATTTGAAACTATTCAATTTGATGTAAATGCTAGAGATTTAATTCCTAAAATATCAGGAGCAGTAAGAGATAAAAAAGCATCTAAAGGTGGTATATTAGTATTAAAACCAGAAGAAGGAGAAACAGAAGAAAAAACTAGAGCTCAACAATTAGCTGCCTTTGGTGGTTCATCAGCAACTAGTTTCCAATATCCTTATATGTTTAAAACTGAGTACTATACTGATTATGGTGTAAAAGTAACTACTATTAATAAATTAAAATCATATCAAGTTTTAAATGCTGATTTAACTTTAACTGAAAAAACTCCTCAAGATTATTTGAAGATGTTAGAAGATAATAGTCAACCAGAAGGATATGTAGCAATTTATGAAGTTATTGCTAATGCTCCTACTTATGGTGATGCAGCTTTAAATAATAGTTCATTATTTGGTCCAAAAATGTTATACGATATCTCTCAACAAGTTGTAGTAAAACAAAATTTGGAAAAGCAAGAAAAAATCACTAAATTTGTAGAACCATCTGTTACTGAAACTGTAACATCTTCAGAAGCAAAAGCTTTTGAGAAATCTGCAGATATGGATATTTCAGATCAAGGATTAGTTGATATGTTAAATGAAGATATAGAAATTAGTCCTGATGCTGTTGATAAAGCAGAAGCAGCTAGAAATCAAGAAGAATGTGGTGGTGGTTTTGACTTTACAAAATTTAGAAAATAATAAAAATGGCGCAATGTCCTATAAAAAATAAATCTTGGAATAAATTAGTAGAACAAGTTGGTGAGTTAAATGCTCATCAACTTTTTGTTGCTAATAATAATGTGACTCCTGATTTACTTAAAGATTTAAAATTAACTAAGAAAGAGTATTCTAGTCTTGAAAAAGGTATGAGATTACATAATCTTCGTAAATATAATCTTAGATTTAAAAGTTCACATAGTATTGAGTTTCAACGAGTTGGAGAAGCAAATTTATATACAATTAGTCGAGTTAATTATAACTGGAGAGTTGAAAATAAATTTGTTGAAAAACCTAAGCAAAAAGATGATTTTATCTTTACTTTAAGAGAAGGTAATGATTATGTTAACTCTGAAGGAGATGTTGTAAGTTATGATGATCTTACTAAAGATGAACAAGTAGCTTTCAATAAAGTTGCTAATGAAGAAGGAATAAGCCAAAAGGTATTTGAAAAAATAGCTGATAAACTTAAAAGTCAATTAAAAATTGATTATAGAATCATTACTGAAGAAGAAGCCGATGAAATAGCACCTCAACGAGAAGGAGCTTTAGCATTTTATTATAAAGGTACAACTTACTTTGTAGAAGGTAGTTTATCTTATGATAGTGTGATTCATGAGTTCTCCCATCCATTTATGAGAACTATTCAAGAGCAAAACCCTAAGTTATATATAAAAAC
>Ga0193704_1000074_pt1 | contig 15815 bp, 16 predicted proteins | sample U3m1metaG_FD_143047 | JGI IMG/M metagenome (GOLD analysis project Ga0193704, IMG submission 143047) | Soil microbial communities from a riparian zone of the East river system, Colorado, United States - U3m1 | ecosystem: Environmental > Terrestrial > Soil > Riparian zone | place: USA: East River... | reverse complement strand
CGGGGCTACAACCCAAACGCCTAGAACACGTTGCGCGCGACGGTGTAGATCACTGCTAGGGCGAGCCCGATGACCAGCCAATGGCCAGGGCGTACTCGCTGCAAGCGTGCGGCATACGTACGCGGTAAGCGGATCGCTGGGCCGCCCGCCGCCTCGACCGCCCAGAGCACACCAAGCAGGCCAATGACCAGCAGGCCGATCAGCGCCAGCGGGTTGGACGAGAAAGCCGCCTGGACGTCCCCGTGGAGCAACTCCGAACCCATCCGGGTGCCGCCGCAGAGCGGGCAGTCCCATCCAGTGATGGCGCGGAAGGGACACGGCAACCCGAATCCGGTCGCCGCGTAGAGAGTGCTCAGGGCGAGCCCGCCGGCAAAAAACGCGCCGACGTATCCGGCTGCGCGCCCTGCACGAAAGGGCCGCACGTCCGTCGAAACCGCCACCTTCTCATTGTGCCTGAGCCAAATCGGGCACTGCCTGACAACGACGAGGAGCTCTAGCACCGGCAGGCCGGTCGCCTACACTCGCCAACGTCGCGCTGATTCAAGGACGCTCATGACCGACCAGCACTTTCCATCTCCTCAGGGATACGTCATATCGGCGGCTTCCCAGAGCCACTACGCCGGCTGGGGCAAACGGGTCCGTGCGAGGGTGATCGACCAGCTGCCGACTTATCTCGGCTTGATCATCTTCGGCATCGGCTACCTGATCTTCATCGTCCGACTGGCTCTGTCCGACGGAGCGACCCTGCACGTCGAGGGGGCCGCCGTCGCCATGATCATCGGTCTCAGCGTGATGCTCGCCAGCTTGGGATGGATTGCTTACAACCGCTGGCACCTGGCCGGTAGGACAGGACAGTCGTTGGGCAAGCGGGTGAACAAGATCAGGCTGATCGGGGAGGAGACCAACGCGCCGATCGGCCCGAAGAACGCGTTCATCCGCGATCTTGTCCACATCTTCGACGCACTCACCCTGGTCGGGTATCTGTGGCCCTTGTGGGACGAGAGGAGTCAGACCTTCGCGGATCAGGCCATGAAGACCATCGTGACCGACGAGGCGAACAGCCTCCAGCCGGTAACCTTGCCCGGCCAACCTGGTATGGAGCGGCTGGCGTAGCGTCGTTCGGTATCCACGAAAGGAGCGGACAATGCCGCTGTTGCGAGGTCGTCGCGAGGCTGCGGGCGTAACGAAATATCGGATGCAGGAGAAGCTTTTCGCGATCGGTGACGACTTTTGGATCGAGAATGAGGCAGGCGAGCGCACGCTCAAGGTGAACGGAAAGGCTCTACGGATACGTGACACGCTCGTCCTTCAGTCCCCCGATGGTGAGGAGCTGTATTCGATCCAGGAGAAGAAGCTCCGGGTGCGAGACACGATGGACATCGAGCGCGGCGGACATCAGGTCGCCACGGTGAAGAAGGCACTCGTAACCCCACTCCGCGACCGCTTCTCGATCAACGTCGAGGATGGCGAGGACATGGAGGCGAAGGGCAACATCGTGGATCACGAATACAAGATCGAGCGCCACGGGGACGAAGTTGCAGAGGTCTCACGCCGCTGGTTCCGGGTACGCGACACCTACGGCATCGAGATCAAGCCGGGGCAAGATGACGCGCTGCTACTCGCAGTGGTCGTCTGCATAGACCAGATGTCCCACGACGCCGCCTAGCTGACAGCTCAACTCCTGGCCTGGCCCGACCGGTCGAAGCCGGCACCGTCGTCAGCGCTCGTCACCCGTAAGGCGGTCACGCCGATCACGATGACCGCCGCAGTCAAGATCAGCGCGGCGACCAGCAGCACCACGGCAATTCCTCGTTCAGTCAGCTGCCAGTGCGTAGGAGTTGTCGCAGGTCGAGCGACCGGAAGGCTGGTCTCCCGTGGCCTATCTGCACGGTGAGCGTCTGGCACAAGCGCCAGTGGCACGAAGGGTGGAACAAAGACGGGTGGAACAAAGACGGGTGGAACAAAGACGGGTACGGCGCTCATTTCCATAACTCCTCTATGAAAAGATCGAACTGACGTTCGATAGAACGTACGTTTGATTTGTATCGCAACTTCAAGACGCTGCCAAGCTCATTCGCACAAATATTCGATGCGTGTCGTGAAAGGAGTAAATCGGCAGCCTCAGACAGTTTTCGGCTGCGGCTGTGGTCAAACAGACACGATCGTTCAACACGCTCGAACAAATGTTTGAATCTGTCAGCCGAGTTCTCTATCGTCAGCCTTATGGCACACAGCGACTCGACGGTTCCTCAGCCCATGCCACAGCCGAGCAAGCGCCGCGGACGTCCGCGGGCCAGTGATGTCGCAGCTCAGCTCGGCGAAAGCGCACCGCTCAGCTCGTTCCCGGATGGCCCCGCCGACGCCGCTGGGCTAACGCTTCGACAACGCCGAATCTTGGAAATGATCAAGGCGACCGTCGAGCGGCGCGGCTATCCGCCGAGCATCCGTGAGATGGGCGATGCGGTTGGTCTTGCGTCCTCGTCGAGTGTCGCCCATCAGCTCAAGATGCTGGAAGCGAAAGGGTTTCTGCGACGGGATCCCAACCGTCCGCGGGCTCTCGAGGTCTTGCTGCCAGCTGAAGATCGGACGGCGAGTCGGCAGCTTTCAGTTTCGCGGCAAACCAGCGACGCGGACGACACCGGTATCGGGGATGCCTTTCCCGAGCCAGTGCACGTTCCAGTCGTGGGCCGCATCGCAGCCGGCGGCCCGATCCTGGCGGAGGAACGCATCGAGGATGTTTTCGCCCTTCCCCGGCAGCTGGTCGGCGAAGGCACCATGTTTTTGCTCGAGGTCCGTGGCGACTCGATGATCGATGCAGCGATCTGCGACGGCGACTGGGTCGTTGTGCGGCAGCAACCGACCGCGGATAACGGTGACATTGTCGCGGCACTCCTCGACGACGAAGCGACCGTGAAGACCTTCAAGAGGTCGAGCAGTCAGGTGTGGCTGATTCCGCACAACCCCGCGTACGACCCGATAGACGGCAACCACGCCACCATTTTGGGCAGGGTGGTCGCTGTGCTACGCCGCCTCTGACGGGCGGCTAGCCGACTCGCTGTGCCACTACAGCATGCTGGGTTCGGAGGCGGCCATCTCCGTCATGAATCGGGCTACCGCGCGTAGCTTGTTCGTGACGTCGAGAGCCGCCACCTTGTAAGCCTCTGACAAGGTCGGGTAGTTCAAGACTGTGTCGACGAGGTAGTCCACCGTTCCACCACATCCCATGATCGCTTGACCGATATGAACGAGTTCGGTGGCGCTCGTGCCGAAGACGTGTACGCCGAGGATTTCCCTGGTCTCCGCATGCACGATCAACTTCAACATGCCGTACGGGTCGCCGACGATCTGGCCGCGAGCCAGTTCGCGATAGCGGGAGATCCCGACCTCGAAAGGAATCGACTCACGGGTCAACTCCCCTTCAGTCTTCCCGCAATACGAGATCTCCGGGATCGTGTAGATGCCGATCGGCTGCAGACTTCGGAGCTCGTTGGCTGGCTCATTGAACGCGTGTGCCGCGGCAAGGCGGCCCTGATCCATCGAGGTTGAGGCTAGAGCAGGGAAGCCGATCACATCACCAACCGCGTAGATATGCGGCACCTCGGTCTGATAGTTCGAGTTCACCACGAGCCGTCCCCGCTTGTCGGGTGTGAGGCCAGCGAGGTCGAGGCCCAAGTTCGCCGTGTTGCCTTGCCGACCTGCGGAGTGCATGACGACCTCGGCAGCGATCTTCTTTCCGGAAGCGAGCGTCGTGATCGTGCCACGTCCGGAGCTCTCTACCGAAGAGACCTCCTCACCGAAACGGAATGACATGGTGTGATCACGTAGGTGGAACTTCAAGGATTCAACGATTTCGGGGTCGCAGAAGTCGAGCATGTTGTCCCGCTGCTCCACCAGCGTGACCCGGCTGCCCAACGCGGCGAACATCGAGGCGTACTCCACGCCGATGACGCCGGCGCCGACCACAACCAAGGAGCCCGGCACATTGTCCAACACGAGAATCTGGTCCGAATCCAGCACACGCACTCCGTCGAATTCGACGTTCCGAGGACGAGCCGGCATGGTACCGGTCGCGATCACGATGTAGTTCGCAGTTAGGGTGCGAAGCGCGCCCACGCCTTCGATCTCGACGGTCAGCGTGTGCGGGTCAAGGAAGCTCGCAACACCCGGCACGAGTTCGATGTGGTTGCGCATCAGCTGGGAACGGATGACCTCCGTCTCACGACCGACCACGTGCTGCAGCCGAGCGAGTAGGTCGGAGATGGTGATCTCATCCTTGACCCGGTAGCTGGCCCCATACAGATCGCGAAGCTGCATGCCGGTCAGGTAGAGCACCGCCTCACGCAAGGTTTTGGACGGGATCGTGCCGGTGTTGACGCAAACGCCCCCAACCATCGACTTGGTGTCGATGACGCACACCTTGTGGCCGAGCTTGGCCGCCATGATTGCGGCCTTCTGGCCGCCAGGACCCGAACCGATGACCGCCAGGTCGAAATCGTACGTGTGCTCCATAGCGCAAGCGTGACAGACGATCGATGCCACCGCCAGGTGTGGGTCTCGCAGCTGACCAGCAGTGGACAATGCGGGAAGCCAGATGATCAGGACAGTCCCGAGAGGCGGCGCAGAGCTTGCACGGCCACCTGTCGATCAGTGGTCTGCCACATATCCGGAATAGAGGCCTTCAGGAAGGTGCCGTAGCGCGCGGTGACCAGCCGCGAATCGAGCACCGCGACCACTCCCCTATCACTGAGACGACGAATCAGCCGCCCGGAGCCTTGCGCCAGGAGCAGTGCCGCATGACTTGCCGCAATCTTCATGAATCCGTTGCCGCCCGCTTGCGTCACCGCACGCTGGCGGGCCACCGTGAGCGGCTCATCGGGACGAGGAAATGGGATCCGATCGATGATCACGAGCTGGCATGTTGCGCCTGGCACGTCGACTCCTTGCCACAGTGACAGCGTGCCAAACAGACTGGCTCGCTCATCGGCAATGAATCGCCGCGTCAGCTCAGGTAGCTGCGCATCGCCCTGGCACAAGATCGTGAGCTGCGGGAGCCGCTTACGGGTGTAGACCGCGGCAGCCTCAGCGGCCTTTCGAGAAGAGAAGAGTCCGAGGGCTCGACCGTCGGAGGCTTCCAGCAGCTCGGCGATCTCGGCCAGCGAGGCGTCGGACAGGCCGTCACGGCCCGGCGGCGGCAGTGATCGTGCGACGTACAAGATGCCCTGCCGGCGATACTCGAACGGCGAGCCCACATCCAGGCCGCGCCACGGAATGGGTCGGTCTTCAAGATCATCTGCGGCTGCCTCGTCTGGTCCGACGTGGTTGCGCACGGCCGTGGAGCCCACACGTTCGGAGTCCTTGAGCCCAACGCTGCTGGCGATGGCTGTGAAGTCGCCGCCGATCTTGAGCGTTGCAGACGTCAGCACCGTGGTGTGTTCGGCGAAGACATGGGACCTCATCAGGCCCGCCACCGACAATGGCGAAACCCGCGCCTCACGCCCGAACCGGTCGCGATCGGCCACCCACACCACGTCGTGGGTGTTGAGGGCCGCCATCCGCTCGGCAATGTCAAAGATTTCCTTGAGGGCCGCCGTGGTCTGCCGCCTGTCCGGGGTTTGGCTGTCCTCACCCGTCATCGCACTTACCGCAGCCCGAGCGGCATTGCGGACCGCATCACACGCAGTCACGAAGCGGCCATCTGGATCCTCGACGCGCTCCAAGGCGGCGTTATCCAGAGCGGTTCGAAATGTGTTGGCAGACTCCAGCAGATCCAGCGCAACCTCGTCGTCCAGATAGGTCAATGCCCGGCGGGCGACGCGCTCGATCAGCTGCGGGGTGAGGTCGGCCGACGCTGCACTGGTTACCCGGGAAACCAGCTCGTGAGCCTCGTCAATAATGACGGCACCATGCTCGGGAATCGCCGTTCCGCCGTGCATGGCGTTGATCGCGAGCAGCGCGTGATTGGTGACGACGAGGTCTGCGGCGCGAGCCACGTCCCGCGAGTTCTCGACGAAACACTCCGCGCCATACGGGCAGCGCTGTGCGCCGAGGCATTCGCGGACGGGGACCGAGACCTGGGCCCAGGCACGCTCAGTGTGGGATGGGGCGTCGTCGCGGTCGGCTAGGCCTCCTTGCCCGGCCTGGTCTTCCGCCCACTCGCGCAGCGCCACCACCTCGGCGCCCAGTGCGGACTCGGGACTACTCTGCGGCGATGATCTGAAACTCTCGATCAGATCGCTCGCGGGAATCAGTGTTCCTTGATCTTGAGCTGTACCTTCCCGCAGGCGCAGCATGCACACGTAGTTTGTGCGGCCCTTGAGGATCGCATGCCGTGGCCGTTCGCCGGTCACCGACTCGACCGCGTCAAGGGCCGCTGGAATGTCGTTGGTGGCGAGCTGGCTTTGCAGCGCCAACGTCGCCGTCGCTATCACGATCCGCTCGCCGGGATTCCGGACCAGCCAGAGCAGCGCCGGAGCCAGATAGCCGAGCGATTTGCCCGTTCCCGTGCCGGCCTGGACCAAGAGATGATGATCAGATTCCAAACTGTCCGCAACGGCGTCGGCCATCTCGACCTGACCGGCTCGCTCGGCACCGCCGATCGCCTGGACCGCTGCCCCGAGGACATCGCGGTGTGCCGCGGCAAGACTGACAGCCTTGGTCCCTCCGGTCACCGCAGAACTCTAATCACGTCGGCGCCGGCCAGCCAGCACCCTTCAGTCCAGCCCCACCGTGTCACTCATCACCAGCTCGTAGGTGCCAGTGTGTATGGGGCCAGCTCAGCAGCGAGCGACGGACTTACCCGAGCGGCGACCAACGTGCCGTTGGCACGGTGTTCAGTGGTCAGGAACTCACCAGTCTGGTGAATGCGATTGACCAGATCACCACGCTCGTACGGCACAAGGGCGCGAATCTCGATCTCGGGCCGCGGCAGCAGCGACTCGATGGTGGTACGCAATTGCTCGATCCCGTTCCCAGTCCGCGCGGAGACCATGACGGCATCGGGATAGCTGGCGCTAAGCACCCGAAGTGTTTCGGCTGCGGCACGGTCTACCTTGTTGATCACGATCAGCTCGTGGATTTCAGCGGCGCCGATATCGGCGAGGACTGCGCGTACGGCGTTGATCTGTCCGATCGGATCCGGATCGGCACCATCAACGACGTGCACCAGCAGATCAGCGTAGGTCGACTCCTCCAAAGTTGAGGCAAACGCTTCGACGAGGTCATGTGGCAGGTGACGGACGAAGCCGACGGTGTCGGTCAGTGTGTACACCCGCCCGTCGGCCGCCGCGGTCCGGCGCGTGGTCGGATCCAGCGTTGCAAAGAGTGCGTCATCGACGAGTACGCCGGCTCCGGTCAGTCGATTGAGCAAGCTGGACTTGCCCGCATTGGTATAGCCCACGATGGCGACGGAGGGCACCCGGTGGCGGCGCCGTTCGGCACGTTTGGTTTCGCGGGTCGTGTCCATCTCGCGTAAGGCGGCGCGAAGCTTGGCAATGCGGCTATTGAGGCGGCGCCGATCCGTTTCCAGTTTCGTCTCGCCTGGACCACGACCGCCCATACCGACCCCGCCGCTGGCACGACCGCCGACCTGCCGGGAGAGGTTGCCGCCCCAGCCGCGTAATCGCTGCTTCAGGTATTGCAGCTGGGCCAGTTCGACCTGCGCCTTGCCTTCAGCGCTTTTCGCGTGGGCGGCAAAGATGTCGAGGATCAGCGCCGTCCGATCGATGACCTTGACACCGATTCGATCCTCCAGATTGCGGAGCTGCGCAGGGGTCAGCTCGCCGTCGCAGATGACTGTATCTGCGCCAGTCGCAACCACGACGTCTCGCAGTTCAGCAACCTTGCCGCGCCCAATGTAGGTTGCCGGGTCGGGTCGATCACGGCGTTGCATGAGGCCCTCGAGCACTTGGGAGCCGGCAGTCTCGGCCAACAACTTGAGCTCGGCAATCGCGTTTCCGGCACTTACCTCGCTGCCGGTGGTCCACACGCTGACCAGCACGACGCGCTCGAGGAGCAGTTGGCGGTACTCGACCTCGGCAATGTCGGCCAGCTCGGTCGACATCCCGGACACTCGACGCAGCGAGAGCCGATCCTGTCGATCCTGCTGATCTCCGTCGAAGTCCTGTGTGGCTGCTGGTCTTGGCTCGAGCCGCTCGACGAGCAACTCGTCATCTGCTGCGCTAGAAAACTGTGGGTCTTGTTGGGGAACTGTCATATCCACACCAGAGTCTCACGAGGACCCAACTGACAGCGAAGCGTTTTGCACCCGTCCGCCGCTTTCCAACCGCCAGGGCGATGTTCTGCTGCTCTCAGAAAAGCGTGTAGCCGCCGTCAATGACGACAACCTCACCGGTCATGAATGACGACGCGTCGGAGGCAAGGTACACCACGCTCGGTCCCAGCTCGGATGGCGTCGCGTAGCGTCGCATCGGCGCGTCATCGATCCAATGTCGCTTGAATTCTGGCTTGTCGACCGGGGCCATCTCGGTCTTGATATAGCCGGGAGCTAGGGCATTCACGCGAACGCCGTGCGGCGCCCATTCCGCAGCGAGCGAGCGGGTCAGCTGATGCACGGCAGCCTTCGATGCGTTGTACGCGGGCTGCCATTGCGGCCTGTTGACGATGTTGGCCGAGATCGAGCCGATGTTGATGATGGCACCGTCGTGCTGCGCCACCATCTGCCGGCCGAACTCCTGGCAGCAATGCCAGACGCCATTGACGTTGACGTCCATCACGAAATCCCACTCTTCGGCGGTGACCTCGAGGGAGGGCCGATGAATGCATGCGCCGGCATTGTTGACCAGTACGTCGACTTGACCGAGTCGATCCAGAACTTCGCCGACGGCACGCCGCACCTGAGCGGCCTCGGTCACGTCTGCCATCACCGCAACCGCCGTGACGCCCAGGGCATCCAGCTCGGCAATCGCCTCGGCGGCCCCGCCGGTGTCTCGAACCAACAACACGACGTCGCTGCCGGCCTCGGCCAGTGCGGTGACCAGGGCTCGGCCGATGCCGCGGTTCGCCCCCGTGACAACCGAGACCTTGCCGGAGAGTGAGAACGCGTCGAGAACGGACACACGGAACTCCTGCGTGTTAGGCCGGCCGCGAGGCGCCGGAGGCGGTCAAGGTGGGCGTTGACGTGGTTTCGAGGATCGCACGATCGGGCACAACGAGTTCGCCGTGCGCTACCAGGACTGCTGGCCCCGTCAGGTACGCCTCACCAGAGGTCAGCTCGACCTCCGCGGTGCCACCTGGAGTGTCGACCTGATAGGTCACTGGTAGTGGAGTCCGATCCTGATCATGGACCCGAGTCGCCGCGGCCGCCGCGACGGTGCCGGTGCCGCACGAGCGAGTCTCACCGACCCCTCGTTCATAGACCCGCATGGCAATGTGCCGAGGACCTAACTGGCGTACGAACTCCAGGTTGACGCCGTACGGAAACTCCTCGGATGGATCCCAACGTGGCGACGCATACAGCAGCAACTCGTCGAGACTGTCCGCAAAGCTCACTGCGTGCGGGTTCCCGACGTCCGCTGTCACCGCCTTGAATTCGGCTCCGTCGGCCGTACTCACCACCACCGCTCGATCGCCGATCGCAACCGGGCCCATGGAGACGCGAATCCTGCCGTCAGGCAGCGCCGTGGCCTCCCGGAGACCACTCCGCGTCGCAATCTGGACGACCGGCCCACGGGCGAGGTCCTGGTCGAGCAGGAACCGAACGAAGACCCGGAGACCGTTGCCGCACATCTCCGCGATCGACCCATCAGCGTTGCGATAGTCCATGAACCAGAGCGCACCATCGCCCTTCCAACCGGCGATGTGCTTGCCGAGTACGGCTCGGAGCAGGCCATCGGCGCCAATACCGGCGCGCCGATCGCAGATGAAGCGGACCTCCGCAGGGCCCACGTCCAGCATGGACTCACGATCGAGAAGTACGACGAAGTCGTTTTGAGTGCCGTGGCCCTTGGCAAACGACCATCTCCGCATGGGGTCAGTCTTCCATCTCAGATGGGGAAGGAGAGCCTGGCGACCCTGCGCCTGTCCCGTGCGGCCCGGCTAGCGCGTACGCCGTCGTGACCACATCAGGATGGTCGTAGGGTAGCCACGAGATCCGGGTGTCCTTGCGAAACCATGAGTCCTGGCGGCGAGCGAACTTACGAGTGGCGACGACCGTCAGCTCTCGTGCTTGTGCCTCACTGATCTCCCCGTCGAGAAAGCGCAATACCTGTCGATACCCCAGCGCGCGTGAGGCGGTAAGGCTTTCTCCTAGCCCGGCCGCGGCAAGCCGGCGTACCTCGTCAACGAAGCCGGCAGCCCAGATGGCGTCCACCCTGGCGGCGATGCGTGCGTCGAGCGCTGCCCGATCGATGGCGAGCCCGAGCTGTACAACATCGGGAAGCCGGTAGCGGCGGTCCGGCAGCACCGCCGAGAACTTTCCGCCGGTCAGCTCGATCACTTCCAAGGCGCGAATGACTCGACGCGCGTTACCTGGGAGGATCCGCGTCGCGGCCACGGGATCGGCATCAGACAGCCGCGCGTACAGCTGCTCTGCGCCCTGGCTCGACAACTCACTCTCCAGACGGGCGCGAATCGCCGGATCGGTTCCCGGAAACTCGAAATCGTCGACAATCGCCCGGACGTACAGGGCCGATCCGCCAACCACGATCGGGATGACGTCGCGAGCCTGACAGTCGGCGATCGCGGCTCGTGCCAGCTGCTGGAATTCCGCAACCGTGGTCGTCTGATTGACCTCCAAGACGTCGATCACGTGGTGGCGAATAGCGGAGCGTTCAACCTCGGACGGTTTGGCTGTGCCGATATCCATGCCGCGGTAGACCAACATCGAGTCGGCGTTGACGATCTCCGCCGGGTGCCCTTCTACCGCGTAGCGCCGCGCTAGCGCGGCAGCCAGGCTGGACTTGCCGACAGCGGTAGCTCCGACGAGCACGACGGTCACGTCCACAGTGTGGCGCAGCACGCGCTTCCGCCCATTGCTGAGCAGTCCTTGACTGCTCAGCTCGCGCCCCCGCAGCAAGGCGACACGCGATCCGGTCGACATTCTTCGGAGCCTGGAGTAGAAAGAATCTCGGTGCCGGATGGGTCGTGCGGCATCGACGTCAGCAATGTGGCGTTCGGGATCCCGGAGAGGTGGCAAGCGATGGGCATCTTCGACAAAGCGAAGGATGCGATGGGCGAGCACAGCGAGCAGGTTGACGCCGGCATCGAAAAGGCAGGAGATGTCGCCGACGAGAAGACCGACGCCAAGTACGTCAAGCAAGTTGATCAAGCTCAGGAGATGGCAAAGGATAGGCTCCGCGACTCCACGGCTGACCAGCCGGAACAGCCCGCCTGAGATCTCGCACTCGTAGGTCCGGCGGACCGTGAACCTAGCCTCCTGCGGTGGCCGGGGCGGTTAGGTCGGTCGACGTTCGCCGCTGTTCCCGCTGAACATATCCCTCGATCGCTTCGACGTTGTCGCGTGACCGTCGCACCACGGCGACCAGGGCACTCATCGTGGCGACCTCTTCGACCTGCTCCTTGACGAACCACTGCATGAATTGATCAGAGGCGAAGTCGTTCTCCTCGCGGGCGATCCTGGTCAGCTCGTTGATCTGAGCGGTAACGCGGCGCTCCTGTTCAAGGGCGAGTTCGACAGGCGTGACGACGTCTGGGAAGTCCGCCTGTGGAGCGCTTACTCCGGGAACCAGCGCCGGGGCGTCCTGATCAACGAGGTATTTGATCATCATCATGGCGTGATCACGCTCCTCGAGCGCCTGAGCGTAGAAGAAACCCGCCATCTGCGGCATCGTCAGTGCGTCGTAGAAAACCGCGCATGCGACGTATTGCTGATGGGCCGCGAACTCGTGCCCGATCTGGGTGTTCAGCTGCTCGACGAATCTCATTGCGGGCATGCAGCGGCTCCTTAGCAGCGTCGTCAGTTGGTCATGCAGCTTTCCGCGGGCTGCAAGGTATCAGGCGCGCCGACGGTAGGCATGCCCAGACTGACAGTGGCCTGAGCAGCCTCCGGCGCCGACCTGCTGCGTTGCCATGCGTCGCCGCCACGGGTACGCCGGAGCGCCAGGAGACCGGCATCAGCGGTGAGGTGGTGCGGTGCCGCATGGGTGATGATCACGTCGGCAAGATCGCCGGGCCGCGGACGATTCGCCGGCTCCTCGGGCACCGCGACATGAACGAGCCGGTTGTCGCGCGCCCGGCCCGACATCCGATGAGTGAGCGCATCTTTGCGGCCCTCGCCGTCGGCGAACATCACCTCGACGCGTTGGCCGCGCTGTTTCATGTTCTCCCGCAAGGCGATGTCACCGACCAGGTCGACAAGGCGGTCGTAGCGTTCCTGCACGACTGGCTTGGGAATCTGATCCTGCATCGTCGCGGCCGGCGTTCCGGGCCGAATGGAGTATTGGAAGGTGAAGGCCGCCGAGTAGCGCGCCGCCGCAACGACATCGAGTGTGGCTTGGAAGTCCGCCTCGGTCTCTCCCGGGAAGCCGACGATGATGTCGGTGGTGATTGCGGCCTCGGGCATTGCGACACGTACGTTGTCGATGATGCCCAGATACCGCTCGCTGCGGTAGGAACGGCGCATCGAGCGCAGTATCGCATCCGATCCGGACTGCAGCGGCATATGTAATTGGGGCATCACATTGGATGTCTCGGCCATGGCCGAGATCACATCGTCGGTGAAATCCTTAGGATGCGGCGAGGTGAAGCGCACCCGTTCCAGGCCGTCGATGTCACCGCAGGCGCGCAACAGCTTGGCGAAGGCGCGCCGGTCACCGAACTCCACCCCGTACGCATTGACGTTCTGGCCAAGCAGTGTCACCTCCTGGACTCCCTCAGCCACCAGTGCCCTGATCTCGGCGAGGATGTCACCCGGCCTCCGGTCGGTCTCGCGGCCGCGCAGCGCTGGGACGATGCAGAACGTGCAGGTGTTGTTGCAGCCGACGCTGATCGAGACCCACGCCGCGTACGCCGACTCCCGACGGGTCGGCAGATTGGACGGGAAGGTCTCTAGCGCCTCCTTGATCTCGACTTGGGCCTCGCGCTCGATTCGGGCACGTTCCAGTAGCGCCGGCAGCGACCCGATGTTGTGGGTGCCGAAGACCACATCCACCCACGGCGCCCGGGTGAGGATTGTGTCCTTGTCCTTCTGAGCGAGGCAGCCGCCGACGGCGATCTGCATATCGGGTCGTGTCTTCTTGGTTGGCAACAGATTGCCAAGGCTTCCATAGAGCCGGTTGTCGGCGTTCTCACGCACCGCGCACGTGTTGAAAACCACCACATCAGCGGCCACGTCCGCGGCAGATCGCTGGTAGCCGGCCGCCTCGAGCAGTCCAGCAAGCCGCTCGGAATCGTGCACATTCATCTGGCACCCGTAGGTACGAATCTGGTACGTACGCGAATGAGCGGCCACCGGCGCCTCGGACACAGTCGACATAGCAGACCAAGAGTAAGTGCTCGATGTCTATTTGCACTCTGACGGCCAGCCCGCCTGATCTGCCTCCTTCGTCGCTTGCGCACACAACTGAGCCTTTTCACACTGCAGGCCCGCAAGCTCCCGCAGTCGGCGAAGCGGACTGCCCGTCATAGTGCTGGGCTGCGCATGAGGATAAAGTGCCGATTCGTGAGCGCTGCACCTACCGGGGAACAGTACGAGATCAATTCCGGAAACCATCGCGCGGTGGTCACTGAGGTCGGCGCCACGCTGCGCCGCTTCTCGGTCGACGGGCGTGATGTCGTACACGGCTTCGATGTCACGGAGACGATCAAGGGAGGACGCGGGCAAAATCTGATCCCATGGCCGAACCGAATACGCGACGGCCGCTACACCTTCAACGGGGTCACTCAGCAGCTGGCGCTCACCGAACCGGCTCGGCACAACGCGAGCCATGGCCTGGCACGCTACGTGCCGTGGGTTCTGGTTGAGCAGCAGGCCGACACGGTCGTCAATCGGGTACGCATCCATCCGCAGCCCGGCTGGTCCGGCACGCTGGACGCAACGATCACCCATCGCATCAGTGCGGAGGGCCTGATGGTGACGGTGGAAGCAACCAACCTCAGCGACGAGGAACTGCCCTTCGGGTACGGCGCGCACCCGTACCTGACAGTCGGCGAATCGAGCGTCGATGAGGTCGCGCTGACCGTGCCCGCCGCCTCCTACCTGGAGGTCGACGATCGGCTGCTGCCAGCCAGACTCTCGGCGGTTGACGGTACGGTCTACGACCTGCGCCGCAGCACGGTCCTGGGGTCGGCGAACCTCGACACAGCCATGACTGACCTGACACGCGATTCGGACAGGCGCTGGCGAATCAGACTAACCCTGGGCGACCGCTACGCCGAGCTATGGGGGGACGAGACCTTTGCATGGACGCAGGTCTTTACCGGAGGTCCCAACCGAGACGCGGGCGTGGCTGTCGAACCGATGACCTGTGGACCGAACGCGTTCAACGCAGGTCCGACTCACGACGATCTGAGGGTGCTAGCTCCACAAGAGACATTCGTCGGGCAATGGGGAATTACTGGCAGATAGGCTCAGGAAGCTCCAAGCCACAAGCGTCAAGCATCAACCTGAGCTTGTAACCGAAACTCCACACACGTTTCCATGCGTCCCCCCAGACAGTCGTCTAGGGTCGGGCGCATGACGAAGTCTGAAGTTTCGTCACCGGAAGCACTTTCTCAAGCCACCCCGCCCTCGGATCCGCTGCCCGACCCGACCACGGGGCCGTCGGTTGCGCCAGATCATCTCGGCGAACCCTTGGTGGTGCTCAGCGAGGTCGACAAGCACTTCGGTGAGCTCCATGTGCTTCAAAAGATCGACCTCACCGTCCGCAAGGGTGAGGTCGTCGTGATCCTTGGGCCGTCCGGCTCCGGCAAGTCGACCCTGTGCAGAGTCATCAACCGCCTGGAAACGATCGAGTCAGGAACTATCAGCATCGACGGTCAGAACCTGCCGGAAGAAGGCAAGGCATTGGCCCAGCTGCGTGCCGACGTCGGGATGGTGTTCCAATCCTTCAATCTCTTCGCTCACAAGACGGCCTTGGAGAACGTCACCCTTGGCCCGATCAAGGTCCGGAAGATGTCGGCCGGTGCCGCCAAGAAGCGCGGCATGGAGTTGCTCACGCGCGTCGGGGTCGAGTCGCAGGCTGAGAAGTACCCGGCTCAGCTGTCCGGCGGCCAACAGCAACGCGTGGCCATCGCTCGGGCGCTCGCGATGGATCCCAAGGTGATCTTGTTCGACGAACCCACTTCGGCCCTGGACCCAGAAATGGTCAATGAGGTTCTCGACGTCATGGTCGCACTCGCCCGCCAGGGCATGACGATGATCGTGGTTACCCACGAGATGGGCTTTGCCCGTAAGGCCGCCAACCGGGTGGTCTTCATGGATGATGGTCAGATCGTCGAAGAGGCGGAACCAGAGGCGTTCTTCACCAACGCGCAAAGCACCCGAGCGAAGGATTTCCTCGGCAAGATCTTGACCCAGTGATCACCGTGTCCGATCTGGATTTATTACCTCCTACGAATCGGACACGCAGCTACTCATCTGTCCCACCTCGAGCCGGCCAACGCCCTTGGCTGCAAATGAAAGGAGAGCAATGCATATCAGCAAAAGGACTCTCGTCGTGTTGGCGGGAGCCGCCCTGGCGGGCACCATGGCTTCATGTGGTGGCGGGAGCACCGGAGGCACATCAGGTGACACCCTCACTGTGGGCATCAAGTACGACCAGCCTGGCCTTGGCCAGAAGGTTGGCGAGGACTACAAAGGCCTCGATGTCGACGTTGCACGCTACGTCGCGAAAGAACTC
>Ga0193704_1000073_pt1 | contig 15929 bp, 20 predicted proteins | sample U3m1metaG_FD_143047 | JGI IMG/M metagenome (GOLD analysis project Ga0193704, IMG submission 143047) | Soil microbial communities from a riparian zone of the East river system, Colorado, United States - U3m1 | ecosystem: Environmental > Terrestrial > Soil > Riparian zone | place: USA: East River... | reverse complement strand
GTTCAGGAATCCCCGAGAAATGTTCATACCAAATACTTTACGATAAGTGGAGATTGGTTGCCAGACTTTTGGGGATTTGGCAATGGCGGAAATTTCTATATCCCTGGTCCTGATGATGGGATTGTACCTGTGTCATCAGTTGAGTCCAAGAGCTACTTCGAAAGTCTCGGACGAACATTCCATACTCATATGGATTTACTTGGACCGGAAGAGTATTCTATGGCAAGAGACACTTTGATTGGCGATAATTGATAGAACTCAGTTAGTTCTATGAAATCTGGTACCGGAACAAGCACGAAAGAGATATCGTTTAGTTAATGTCTTCAAAGTAATAAAACCATAAGAGATGACATAGATAAACTTTGTAATGCATTTAATATCATGTTTATATCTGTAAACAAACTCGCTAACGAGTTACCAAAGGACAAGCCCGACAACCTAGCAGCAAATGCTCTCCAAGAAGGCCTAGGCGGTCAATTCGGAGAAATGCGCACTATGATGCAATATTTATTCCAAAATTTTAACTTTAGAGGGAAGGCAAAGCCCTATCAAGATCTTATAAAGAGTGTTGCTTCAGAAGAGATAGGTCACGTAGAATTAATTTCTACCACAATAGGAATGTTACTTGATGGTTCTACCCCTGAACAACCTCCAAACCAATTACCATTGGAAATTGCTCTTAAGGCAGGTAATATTCATCATTTTCTAGTAGCATCGCAAGGAGCCATGCCCGTAGATTCCGCAGGTAATCCGTGGTCAGGTTCTTACGTTTACAACAGTGGAAACCTTGTTTTGGATTTACTCTATAATCTTATGCTTGAATGTACGGGAAGGCTTCAAAAGTGTCGACTTTACGCTATGAGTGACAATAAGTCATTTCGTGCAACTGTTTCATATCTGATTGTAAGAGATCTAGCACATGAGAAAGTTTTCGCCAAAGCATTAGAATCACTTGGAGTAAATTGGGACAAGACCTTCCCAGTACCAAAGACTGACAGTTCAAAAATGCCTGAAGTAAAGGAACTTGAAGATAGGAATTTGCATAATCAACAGTGGACATTTTCTAATGAAGCATCTGGTCTCTCCGAAATATTCACAGGTTCATCTCCATTCGGCGATGGCGAATTAGAAGCATTAGATGGTCTTCCAGAAGGATTTGATATTCCGCAAATGCCGGAGGCACCACAGGAATATGCTCCAGGACTTGACAGAGTTTTGAAACAAAAAACCAAGTTAAGCGCCTAGTCTGTGTGCTAGCTCTGGTAAATATCAGTATTAAGTCTTAATGTACATCTAGTTTTTGTATATGGCAGATCAAGAAATGATACAAGAAAAAATAGGTGAAGCCCTGGGTTTGGAAAAAGCAGCGCAAAAGGGTGTAGAAGATTTGGATTCAAAAGGTCTACTGAAACCTGAACAAATGAAAAAGTTATCGAAAATGAAAGACGAAGCAAGTCAGCAGGAAGAAGAAATGGAGGATCTTGTAAAGGACCTTGTTGAAAGCGAAGGCTTCGATGAAGATACTATCAATGAGAAGGCCGAAGAAACAGCCGGGAAGGCGTCTGAAATAATGGAAACTTATCTCGGAAATGACCCCGATACACAGGAAGCCTTAGAGTTCTTATGTTTGGCAGAAGGAGGAGAAGTAACGCATTATGAAGTTTTGGCCAGCGTCGCAAAAGATGTAAAAAATAAAAAGTTCGGAACAAAAGTAAGATCAATTCTCCAGGAAGAAAAACGACATCTGGCTCTATGTACAAAACTGGCTAAGGACAACGCCGCTTCCGAGTAAGGATCCACCTCCTTTATTTTTCGACTCGACTACCGGTTCTCCGTCCTTTTTTAAGTAACGCAGTAGGAATAGGGATATAACTTTGCAGTAACGTTGGATGTTGAAGTGTTAAATAAGTTATTGTATCTAACTTATTATGGAGGATCCAGTGGAAGATACAGTTGAAAATACAGTTGAAGATACAGTTGAAAATACAATCAAAGAAGTGAAAGATGAAGATGATGTTAAACTCGCCGCGAAGAAACTAACAGATTCTGATACATATCTATGTTCAGAGGAGAATAAGGAAATTAGAGATGATCAGGATGGAGGAAAGGATCCAATGAATTCAGAGGATATAGCAAAACATGAACCCGCTGCGGTTAAAACAGATAAGAACCAGAGAAGTTCGGGCGACCCGGTTTAAATTATCCAAAATAGATCCATTTTATATTGGGTAAATTCTCCATGGGCGAAATAACAAAAAAGGAAATAAATAAGAAAACCAAACATAGTTTCAGAACTGCAGCTTTTGCCTTGGGAATATCATTGATATAGCACTCCAATAGTTGGTGATGTGTTTGATATCGTAGTAACCGGTCTATTATATTCGATTACTAAAAGTAAGGTTTCACTTATTATGAACCTCGCTGAATTCGTACCGTTTGGGGACTTTCTGCCTGTTTATACCGTTTCCACCTTGATCTGGATACTCCGAGAATACGGTGATGAATCGTTTTTTAAAAAGTTACTACTATTGATATCAAATAAATCCTAGGGACTTGTATCAAAGTCGCAACACCTGGGATTCGAAGGTACCGCTAGTTCGATAGGTCTGAAGCCGTCAGGATATGACTGAGGAGAGCAAAGAGTCAAAAGAGCAATTAGACTCAGAGACTAAGGAACTTGTTGATGCCGGAACGAAAACGAATCAGTAAAAGCCTAGAATTTATTCCTGCCATTACCAAAATTATTTAAGGGGTAACTTAGGTAAGGCAAGTTCTTATATTTTGTACCGTTGATCCTTCCAACTCTTCGTACATACGTTTCATGGGGCCGGTGGGACGATCGTTGATAATTGGTCTTGTCAGGCGTCCCGCTAGTTAAACCAGAATCAAATAGTGCAACAGTTATTAACTTTACAACAGGTCTGAAGTTCGGAGATATAAATCCTATACAGGGAACTATACGATTACAAAATTCCCAAGCAAGTCACGCATCGATACTCCCGCGTATGTGTCGTGTTTTCATTGAATAGTATTAACGATTAACCTCTTTTTGTATTTCGAACGATCTTTTAGATTCTTCCATCTCTTGGAGTAGTGTTTGTTCTATACTCATACATCGAATTCGTAATATGAGGATTTAAAATAGCAAGGGAATATTAGGGTGGGAGACTGGAAAAAATTGAAAGACATAAGCGTCATTAAGTCAATATTCTATTATGTCTGAAGAAAGAATCGGAGATAAGTTTCTTAGGAAACTCTATGAAAAGACAGTAAATAACGGGAATGAAAGTATTGACATAGTTCAGATTGGAAAAGAAATCGAAATAATAGATGTTCAAATGGATAATTTAGTAGACGAATTGACTTCTGATGGTTATATAAAGAAAATAGGTCGGACTAAAAGTTACTTAACTGATGATGGAAGAAAGAGAGTAGAAATCTAGAATATTTTATGATATACCTTTCAAACTGTATAGTAGTTTTTACATTTAAAATTCAAATGTACCTCAAGATTCCTCAATATTACCTCTATTTTTTATATCATGCTGACTAAAGACTTAAGTGATAAATTGGAACGAGATGAAGTAAACAGAGAAAAAGAAAAAGTATGTGAGCCGTGTCTGCATCATAGACATCCTGAATGTGACCCCGAAGTGAATTGCGTTTGTAAATCAAGAGGCCACAACCCATCTTAATTATCACCTACACGGAGGTCTGTTTCTAAATAGTCCCTTTGAAGGACTTGAAGAGATGAGGAGAGAAATGGAAAGGGAATTTGAAGAAAATCTTAGAGACATTGCTAACATTTTGACTTGGTAGTTTAGGATTAGGACCATCATGCTTAGACATCGTTTCACGAAGTTTTTGTTGTAGTGTATGAATCATGTAGTAATATATACCCATTAGCACGGCGAAAATAGTTCCAATTATTGCTAAAATGGCTATTACTATAATCAATACCTTTTTTTTGATGCTCATTTGATTTCTTCAAGTGCTATTATTATCCATTGCTGTCTATCTCCCTCTCCATAAAGAACTTCTTATGTTAAATTCTCATATTGCCAGTTCAATCTATGGGGATAGAGCAAACATTACTCCAAGATATCGAAGAATGTAAGAGATGGCTTAATTTAGAAAAAGACGAAAGTACTCACAAAAGAGATCTCATAAAAAGAATTGAATTAATAAATCGGGTTCTAGAAAATATGAAGAATCCTGATATTCAGATCTGTACTCTTATTGAATCTAAAATGAATGAAATTATAGATACGGTAAACAAAATAGACTCTGCGATAGAAGCCGATCCATTGATCTAAGGATTCTAGACTGGATTTTATATCAGGTTTGTTGTATCGAAATAAAGAAGTCTGAAAGGTTATAATATATTAAATTAGTCGATAAGGTTACTCTACCTTAGTATCGGCGTCATGCCTGTATGCTGCCTTGGCCTCATCTTTACTGACTTCGAACCACAGTTTATGACCATCGAACTTTACTGCCTTGCTTCTGGGCAGATAATACTTCACTTTGTCAGCAAGTCCTTTTTTCGTTATTACAGATTCGTCATTTACCTCTTCGACCTCACCCAAATCGTAGTCATCTAGTCCCCTTGCTTCCTTTTTTATTACTTTCTCCCAATCGATTGGTTCGCTCATCTATACTTAATACAGCAACATTTCATATAAAGATTGGAAGACCCTAATGTGCTTGAAAGGTTTTGATGTAAAATGAATTAAACCGATTATCCTATTTTGACCATATTTATTCAATGAGAAGTAAGACAGTCTGCGACTATTGTAAGCAAGAGACTAACTCAGTTTTTGGTTTGCTTATGTGATGATTTGCTCTAGGTGTTATGTTAGACTTGTATCTTGCTTTAAATTTGCAATGAGGACTTGAATCTTAGATCCATAAGACTAGAACAGCAATCTTTACTATCGCTACCGTTACCATTGTTATCACTAACTTTGTAGTGATTATCTCTTTTTGTTGTTGTTCTTCTTGCTTTGCCTTATCAATTTCTTTATTCATTACCGTCGTATATTCTTCAATGTTTCCAATAGCATAAGGAGAATATAATCCAAAGAATTAGTTTTCCTAATATTTTACTTAATCACCTCACTCACAATAATTAAAGATGCCTAGAGACCAGGTAAGCAATAAACATTATTATCAAAACAATGCTATAAGTACAATTTTGATTATTAATATCGCTAGTGATATGGCCGTTATAACCTTGAATGGATTCGCCCCTAACGGGAAAAGAAAGTAAATATAATTACCATGTTTGAAATTAAGGAATTATTTAATACTTTTAATTCACATGTTTGACGCCAAGATAAGGAAGGTTGCAATGAATTTGCACTCAGATAATTTTTATTTTACATTCCGATGCCGTTGAGGTGTTAAATAATTTATTGTAATTCATCTACTATGGGAGACACATTCGATAAAGTGAAAGAGGGACTCAAAAAAGCCGGAAGCAAAGTTGAAGATACTGCAAAGGATGTTGTAGACCCTGATACGTACACAGGCTCAGACAAAGAAAGAGAAAAAAGAGATTACAATGAAGCAGGAGGTAAGGAACCGATGAATCCTGAGGATATAGCGGAACACGAGCCAACGGCAGTTAAAAGAGATGAAGGTACAGATATTGCAGACGAAGGCCAAACCGGTACAGATAGTCCTGAAGCACGTGAAAAATTTAAGAAAAGTGGAATGACAGATACAAAATAAAATATATTATTTTGTGCTGTCGTCCGAAACACTTTATTTCAAGTCTAGGCTAGTTGGTCAAACGTTTAATTTAATCGATCTTTAATTTTTTTATAATTTTGTTGGATTTAGATGATTATAAATCCGTAAAACGCCTTACCTGGTGGGCTGTCTGCTCAGTGTCTCTCTCCGTCGGCCCGCCAGTTTTTAATAATCTAAAGTACTATCAATTATCGTAACAATATTTCCTTTTTTTAGTTCTTGTTTAATATCGAAGTCTTTCTCTTTTTCAATCGTTCGACTAAAATTTAACTTATAAATAATATTTTGTGCAGCGAATAGGTACATGTCGTCAAATAGGCAGAAAGAAAAAGAGGAGACTGAAAAACTAAAAGCAAAGTTACCAACAGAAGCCGAGAAAAAGGAAATAGAAAAATTAGCGGCCGAAAAAAATAAAGAAATTAGGGAGAACACCAACATCACTCTAGACGAAACTAAATCTTCAGTACACAAGACAACAGATGAAGCAAAAAAGCAGGTTCCACAATTTACGAAGGCCGTTAACGAATATCAAGAACAATCCATTCAAGCCACAAAAGATATTGCAGATAACTTTCTGGAATCGCAAAAAGAGGTTATCAATTCGGTTCAATCATTATGGGTCCCGTACATGGAAAACGTGCAAAATATGTACGGGTCGTATTGGGTGTCACCCAATAGGCTTACCGAAAACTATACAAGAACAGTTAGCAACATTACCGATAGTACAGTAGCCGCAAATAGAATAGCAAACAACTTCATGTTTGCCAGCATGGAGGCCTGGAAAACAACAATACAACACACAAGAGATAATGCACTAGAATTTTCACGGTTAAATGCAAACTACGCAAAGACATTAGAAAACCTAGCAAAGGACAATTTAAGAGATTATGAAAGAAGATAAGCATTATCGCAACGTAGGTAAGAACTATTTATTATACAAATAATTTGTTGATTTTTCTTTATAACTTAAACTGTTTTATTAGTTATTGTCGTGATTAATTGACAATGGAATTCAATCTTACAGCGAAGGACAAACATGCACTTAAGTCGCTTTCAGTAGATCTGCGTGATATGTTCTCAATGAAAAGGGTGGAAGATCGACTGGAAAATCCACCAGAAAATACAAAAGTCTTCGATGCTACCTTCTTTAAAACTGTAGACGGAAATTATCTCGACGAGATGCTTAACTGGATTGAAGACTTTAAGAAACGGCTGGCTGATGCTGAAAGCCACCAGTCAAAAGAGGAATTAGACTCAGAAACAAACGAACTTATTCATGCCGGATGGATTACAGAACAAAACGAAAACGAACGACTAAAAACCTAGAAAATTATTCCAATCGGTTACTAAAATCATTTTATATTTTATTGTCAATAAATTAACGACGTAGACTTCAGACCATCATACGTTCGCTGGTGGGATTATTTTCGTCCGTTATCGCGTACGGCTCTAATCCCACTGGTGTACTTTAATCATTTTGATAATGCTTTGCAACTCAAAAAAAAATTTGGGCTGATATTAATTCCCAGTTAATTTAATATCCGGGTGTATCTGCTTGTTGCCCAGATGTTGGGGGAGGAGTTGACGAATTTGCTGCCGATGACTGGCTTCCGGTTTGGTTAGCAGTTTGATTTCCTGCTTGAGTAACATTGCCCTGTGCAAATACGGCGGTTATTTGCATTGCTATCACACCACTCATCATTGTGCAGATTGCTAGTGCTAAGACTAGTGCGAATGTCTTATTGTTTGTCATGTACAGTCTGTAGATTTTAATATTTATTAATTAGTTAAACTTGATTGATTTTTTATTGGGTCATGGAAGTAAGTTAAGCCAAATTATTATATCGCTAACTCGAATTCCATTAACTCTACTCGCCGATATCACTGGGGACGGTCGGGACTATCGAGTGCCTTCAGTCCCGCCGGTACTTACTAAAATTATTTTATACTTTTTTGAGCATATTTAATTAGACTATTCACTGCTGGTGGGGCCTGCACTCATAATGCTCTTTGCCCGATGGTCCCACCAGTAAATTTATTTAAATTTTATTGCCAATGAATGAATGACGTAGAGGTTCTGAAATCGCCATACGTTAGCCGGTGGGATTATTTTCGTCCGTTATCGCGTACGGCTCTAATCCCACTGGTGTACTTTTCACGTTAGAAAATAAAAAAAAATTTTATTAGTATAATAACCTTTAACAAAAAATCTGGTGGATTGGGTGTTTAGGCTACTGGAAGTGTGGACTAGTGTCTACTAATAGAATTATTAGTATCGTAGATGATGATTTAGATACCACTATTCTTTTTCATGAGGCCTTAAAGAGTATTAGAGGAATAACAGTAGTTACTTTTACGGATCCTATCAAGGCACTAGAACACTTTCACGTTAATGAACATGCTTATTTGGTGGTAATATCTGACTTTAAAATGCCTGGCTTGAATGGCATGGAATTTTTAAAAAGATAAGGGATTCGAATCCCTTCGTAAGAACGATATTGATGACTGCATTTGAAATTGATGATAAGAAATTTCGAGAATATACTAAAATGAAAATAATAAATGGGTTTCTTCAGAAGCCAATTGCTTTACACGATCTTATTAAAGAAGTGGATACTCAATTGGGTGCTTATGAACTTCAAAGAAAATATCCTTCCTAATGAGTTTTTAGAATAATTTTCTAGTAAAATATCGGAACAATTACGGTTCTTAAAAAATATGGTCAAGTCACAAATGGAGAGTGAAATACAGAAAAGTGTCAAGTCATCAATAAAAAAATCTCTCCACCAGTCTAGAAGAAGAAAGCGGTATCCAGACTGATTGGGAAGAAAAAGTTAAGGATTATGTTGATATGGTACTCAACGAAAAAGAAAAAACGAAAAAAGTCTGAGTATAGTGAATTTCTGTCAAGTGTGCCATATTAGCATGACTGTTACTACAAACCAAATGGCTAGAAGGTTACTCCGAAGTTTCTGGAGAATATGGAGAAATAAGTAAGTAAATGAAGAGCGACTTTTTAACGGATTTTTGGAAGGGCCTTATTATTGCATTGGGTGTCTCTGGGGCCATCTTCCTGCTTGTAGAGTTAACAAGGTAATGAATAAAATTAAATTTGTTTTATTAACTCCTAGTCTTCGACGAGTATAATCATTAATTAGTAATCTTCTTCAACTCATCATCTGAAAAATCTTCAGCCCGACCTTACAGAATAGTTCGGAGCATTGAATCATAAAGGTCTAATTTTTGGCACACGTTACGGTCTTTCAATCTTTATATGAAATGTTGTTATAGAAGAATGTATGAACGAAACAATAGACTGGGACAAGGTCATAAAAAAGGAAGCAAGGGGACTGGATGATTACGATTTGGGTGAAGTACACGAGGTAGAACCCGATATCGTCGTTACCAAAAAAGGAGTTGTTGACCTAGACAAATTTTATCTCCCAAAAAGTCTAGTTGAACGTTTTGATGGAGACAAAGTTTGGTTCTCAATAAGTAAGGAAGACGCTCAATTTTATAGGAAGGATTAATTCCTATCCTTGTGTTATCAAAACCTTTCCTTTTTTACTCTTCGGACATAGACCTATCTTTAGAACAGAAAAAAGAATTTATAATTCCATTTATCAGAAATAAATCAAATTTAGACATAAACTAAGGCGAGAAATCAGTCAAAACCACTATTGCCCTCTGTTCTTAGTTTTAAGAATACAAATTCTGACTATGAAGTTTTAACCTTTATTTATACTATTATGCACATTAGGTTAACATGGTATTAAACACACTTATCTATATAGCTCTTGTTATAATTGTAATAATTGTAATTGTTGTCCTGCTCAAGTTCTTGTTTAATGTCCTCTTTATAGTGCCAGTTACCTTTGAACATGAAAATTTTGTCAATCATGCCGTTTCTATTTATCAGATATCATGAGTAGTAAAGAAGCAATAAACTAAATATCAGGAAAATAACCCCTACGTCCGTACGGAATTTCTAAACATTTAGATTAAATAAAAACTACGACTGGAAATATTTTAAGCAATGCTGTCAAATACATAACAATATGGACGACGTGAAGAAAGAAACATAGGAAGAAAAGAAGCATGAATTTGGTAACGTTATAGAAAAGAAGGAACTAAAAGAATAAAAAGACGACTAAAATAAAGTTAGAAGAAAGGTGAGGTAAATTTAAAGGAAGAAAAGAGGCACTTAGATTTGTGTACAAGGCTGGCAAAGAGCAATGCTTCAGCCCAATAAAATCTCTTTTTATTGCTTCTGCTGCTAAAAGGCCCAATTACCATAAAGCGACAGAGCGCCCCGTTTTATCATGCCTAACAGAGATATAATGTTTAATAAGTTAAAACCTTACTTTCGTCAATGAGCGTGAATTTTACCTGATACAACTCAAGGGTCTAATTGGAGATTCATGCTAGCCGTTGAAGTTAGCAAATTATAAAATAGTTACTCACCAAGTCATAAATAGAATGTTAAAGATAGACTAGAATGGAAGGCCAGGAATTCGAGAGGGTTAAGAACTTTTTAAATTCAAATGGATATCTTGTCCGGAAAAGTGACGTCGCTTGGATATTGAATCAAATGGCCGAGGCATTGGACAGGTAGGTTGAGGAAGCTCGTGGGCGACACTAAGCAGGGAGATAATGCACATGATAGAATCCGTTTAAAAGAGGTAGCATTCCTGAAATATGCGGATTCTAAAGATGGAAACATATGTATTGAATTTGAATACATTTCTTCCGATAGCTCTATAAATTATCTCGAAGTCAGCTACAGCCATCCCGATATGGAAAAATATGTAGAAGGTAATACAAACGTGTTGAGAAATATAGATGCCTATCTCAGGAATAAGTTGCTGCAAAGGGGATTTAATTAAAAGCTAGTCGTAATAACTAGTGGTTAAGAAGTATGTGCTTGTATTAAATTATTTTTTATGACATTTACTAACTCCGCAATATGAATCGGCTTCTTGATAAATTCATCAATTTGAGTTTCTTTTATATTATCGTCAGAAATTTCAAAAGCTGACATAAATATGATCCTAACTTTACTGTCCATTTGGTGAATTAATTTAGCTAAATGGAGTCCATCCATACCTGGCATACGAATATCGGTAAGTACCAGTAGATATTCAGAATGATGTTTGTGCAGATGCTCAAGTGCCGTGACTGGGTCATGGAAATCTCTTACGTTAAATCCTGCTGCTTTTAATGCTTCTGAAAAAAGTTCCACTATGTCGTTCTCATCATCAATTATTGCAATATATCCTCTACGTTGCGATGACATATTGTGATTTCATTTTATTTGTGCCATAATATAAGAATATTTTGTTAGTTTTAGTATCAAAACAAGGTTTAGAATAAATCTAAGCCCCGAATCCGATTTATCGCATTAGGGAATAAATAGAAAAATGGTTAATCATCGCACAGGACGTCAGACTTTAACGCTAAACTATTTTTGCGTCGGGCCATGGTAGATTGGTACTCCGAACGTGACCAGGCCCAACGGATGAAAAAGAACTCTACTTTGGTTCTGTCCTATTAATATTCAACAAGTTATAAAAAAGTTAAAGGTTTGGAAGAAATGTGCGGCAAACGCAAGCAGAAAGTTTTTTGAAAAAAATATTTGGAAGGAGATAGCTACTTTGAGCCTTGCTTCAGTTTTTCACTGGCGTTACCAAGTAAGCTGCCTAGACCACCAGCTATTTTCTTGCCTACGTCTTCAGTCGTATTCATGATTTGTCCTCCTACTTTACTGGCATTCTTTCCTAGTTCTGATGCAGTTTGATTTGCCTTTGCACTGGCATTTCCTGCAGTTTGATTTGCCTTTGCACTCGCATTTCCCATCGCGTTTGAAGCATTAGTCGTCGCATTTTGAGCATTAGCCACCGACACATAAATCAGTGCAAATGCCAACACCAGGGTCACACTTGCAAAATAGATTGATTTGTTCATTAAATAAGGAGGAACAACATCATTTTAATACCTTATGGAATGTCAAGACCCGTCTAAACCGCTGATTTGATAAAGCCACCGATACTAAAAAGTTCATGTGCAGCTCATGACGTGTAATTTATCTTCAATTTTATAATATTTATTTAAATATCTGATTTGTTCATTTACTTATCATTAAAGTTCTTTAGGTTCTTTAAAACGAGTTATTTGATATTCTAAGGGGATCTATCTATTAATAACCTTCTTTTATTTCTAGATGTGAAATTCATAGAATGGTTCCCTTTTTATCAGCAGATTAGAATGGAATATGGATATAGTACCGAAAAAGATCAGAAGGCTGCCGAAATGCTCAGTAATATGATAAAGAGGAAAGCATTACGAGTGTCTCAAATACAAAAGAAAATAGAAGGAAAGGAAATACTTGTAATTGGAGCAGGTCCAAGTCTGGAAAAAAATATTGAGTTTATTAAGAAGAATAAAAAATACGTAAAGATAGCTGCCGATGGCGTAGTTGAGATGTTATTGAATAAGAAGATTAGACCAGACTTAGTCGTTTCGGATCTTGATGGAAATCCAAAATATCTAAGGATGGCTGAAAAATTGGGAGCAATAATGGTTATCCATGCTCATGGTGATAATATCGAGAATTTGGAAAAAAATGTTCCTAAATTTAGAAAAATAATAGGTACGACTCAGGTAATGCCAACTGAGAACGTATATAATTTTGGAGGATTTACTGACGGGGATAGAGGTGTCTTTTTGGCTGAAGAAATGAGGGCAAAGAGTATTACCTTAATAGGTATGGATTTTAATAGCAATCCAAGAAAATTCTCAAATGATCATGATATTGATTTTGAATTAAAGCGAAAGAAGTTAAAGACTGCAAAAAGATTGCTTGAAATGTTAGGAAAGCAATCTAAATCTAAACTGATTAACAAATCAGGCACAAAAATAAGAGGTATAAAGTCCCAATAATGAAATACTCATAGTCCACCATAAAATTAGGTAATTGAAAGCAAATTTTTCATTATTAATTGATGTGAAAAACTATTATATGTTTTTGATATATTGAATCCTGTCATGTCAAGCTTTTCAGAAGATGATATTCGACGTGCAGCAGAGGTGCGTGAGTGGTTGATTAAAGAGGTTACCAATAAAAAAGAGGAACTCGATAAACTTCGTAACATACTTCTAATCGTTGATTCTTTGCTAAAAAAAACAAGTTTCATAACCGCATCAGATCTAGAATCTTCTGCTATTAATTTAAAGGATAAAATTGTTCCAGAATTCCAATCGGTTCATGAAAAAGAAATTACCCAAACCAAACCCGATTCGGATTCAACTACAAAGTTAACAAGTACGGATAACCCCCATGATCATAATCAGGACGTAGAGATTAGATCCTTAAAGCGCGCAAAAGATAATTTTCTGATATCGAATGCGGAATATACTTCAACATACGTAAAGTTACCTTTGGTAAATGATACAAATTTAAATATTGATACTCCTCCGTTTAAGTCTTTTTTCATAAATCGTATACTAGAAGGTATGAAGACAAAAGATAGAGAAAAGATTCAAAAAGGTGAAATTAATGCGTCTGAAATCATAGACTATAAAGTAGACAGTGATCAAAATGGAAACATAAAGAGCATTACAGTTTCAAATTATCGAGAAAAAGAACGGCTTAATGAAATTCTTAATACAGCAACATGGGTTTTTACAAGAATGTTAGAAAAAGGAAATTAACGTAGTTATGGATAAAATTGTAGTACTTGATTTTGGATCACAATACAGCCACCTGATATGTAGACGAATTCGTGAGTCCAATGTATATTGTGAACTTTTACCATATAATTCTCCTATAAGCTTGATTAAAAAGTTGGAACCAAAAGGAATAGTGTTATCTGGTGGTCCTACGAGTGTATATCTAAAAGGTTCTCCAAAGCCAGATAAGAAAATTTTTAAAATGGGAATTCCTGTCCTGGGAATATGTTATGGTCACCAACTTATTGTTGATGAATTTAATGGAAAAATAAAACGTTTTGATAATAGGGAATATGGTTATGCCGATCTGGTAATTGACGATAATTCAGACTTATTTAAAGGGATTAATAAGAAAATAAAATGTTGGATGAGTCACGCCGATGCAGCTGAAAACATTCCCAATAATTTTAAGATATTAGCCCATACAGAAAATTCCCATTCTGCTGCAATAGCAAATCGAGATAGAAAATTTTATGGAATCCAATTCCATCCAGAAGTATCACATACTGAAGAAGGAAATAGAATGCTGAGAAATTTTTCCCATTTAATAAGTAATGCAAAACCTGATTGGACAATGCAAGGTTTTATTGACTTTTCCATCAAAGATATCAGAAGCAAAATTCATGAAGATCGTGTATTATGTGCCATTAGTGGTGGAATTGATTCAACAACTCTGGCTGTTTTACTAAATAAGGCAATAGGTAAAAATTTGACATGCGTCTTTGTCAATAATGGATTATTAAGATTAAATGAAGAAGCATTGGTTCCTGAATTAATAAAAAAATATCTTGATATTAATACCGTTAGTATTAATGCAGAGGACCTATTTTTATCGAAGTTGAAAGGCATAAGTGATCCTGAACAGAAGAGAAAGATTATTGGAGAAGAATTCGCTCAAGTTTTTCTGGAAGTAACAAGAGATTACGGCCCATTTCAGTGGCTCGGGCAAGGTACCCTGTATCCAGACGTAATCGAAAGTGGCTTTTCAAAAGGTCCCGCCGCTGTCATTAAGACGCACCATAATGTTGGAGGTTTACCTGAGTGGCTTAATTTGAAAGTGTTAGAACCGTTTAGGAGTTTGTATAAAGATGAAGTAAGACAAATTGCGGCTCTATTAGAAATCCCAGATGAATTCATAAAAAGACATCCGTTCCCAGGTCCAGGATTAGCGGTTAGAATTATTGGTGAAGTCACTGATGAAAAAATTAGAATTGTCAGACATGCTAGCAATATCGTTGAAAATGAATTAATGAGATCAGGATGGTATGATAAGGTGTGGCAAGCATATGCAGCAGTTGGCGATGACCTTGCTGTTGGTGTACTAGGTGATGAAAGAGTATATGGTCATATAGTAACAATAAGGATAGTAGAATCGTTAGATGCAATGACGGCTGACTGGTCAAGATTACCCTATGATTTGATATCCAAAATTAGTAATAGAATAACAAATGAAATTAATGGTGTAACTTGGGTTACTTATTCAGTATCAAGCAAACCACCCGCTACTATTGAACCACAATAATTATTGATAATGGGCTTGGATGAAATCCACTGCTTCAGCTATTGTAGGAGGTTCGAATTCTCTTTTTCCAATATATAATGAAGCATATGCGTTTGAAAATAATAACCTTTCAGTTGTATCAAAACCCGCAAAATATCCCAGGAGATCTGCGGCGTCCCAACAATCCCCAGATCCTGTTAGTTTCTTAGGAACTGTATTAAAGGAATTAACAAATAAGACGTCCTTTCCGTCAGACCATGCAGCACCGATCCTTGTATGAAGATCGATTTTGAGTCCAAATTCGGATGACAATGTTTTCACTGCTTTTTTTACATTTTCAATATCATTCAAGTCCAGAGATAATCGGGAATCTAGATTACATGCTTTTAAAAGCGAAGTACATTCATTCTCATTAATACTTAATACGTCTATTGAATGGCTCAATTTCTTCAATGTGTCTCTAAATTCCTCTTTTCTGGTTTCTATATCAGCAGGATCCAAGAAATGAAATGCTTTAGGGGAATTAGTAAATAGATGGTAAGCTAGATCGGTCCCCTTAAGATTGCTTCCCCAATTTGTCAGGACAATACACTTCGCAGAATTTATTATCTCTAGATCGTTTGGCAGACTAATCATTTCAGGACCAAAATTCTTATTGTCACCTACATCACTTATCATTACATTTGCGTATGATTCTTCGTTGTCATGAAACTCAAATGATGTAGTAGATCCGTGTTTACCATTTTTTATTAGCAGATTAACACTTGTTCCAAACTTTGAGAAGATCGCGTGAAGTATTGGTGTTCCAATTTTATCTGCAACAGTAAATAATGTCACGGATAATCCCATTTTAGCCAAACAGTAAGCAACATTAACTGCATTCCCACCCTTAATATCAAAAGTATTTGCTCCCCTTATACTTCCTCCTCCAATTGTTGTCTTG
>Ga0193704_1000072_pt1 | contig 15960 bp, 14 predicted proteins | sample U3m1metaG_FD_143047 | JGI IMG/M metagenome (GOLD analysis project Ga0193704, IMG submission 143047) | Soil microbial communities from a riparian zone of the East river system, Colorado, United States - U3m1 | ecosystem: Environmental > Terrestrial > Soil > Riparian zone | place: USA: East River... | reverse complement strand
TCAAGACGAAGTGAACGTCCATACGAATCCTCGCGCGAATTCCTCTTGCCACGAAATCCCAAGGCGACCCATTTGCGAACTACGGGCTCTAGAGCTGTGTCCTCGCGATCAGCGCTCACAAGCAGCCGGTGCGGGATCCCAAACTCTCGCAATCTGCAGGAAGTTTTCGGGTCAAACTCCTGGCCTGGAGGTAGCCTCAAGCCGGGTGGGGTCAGAAGCGATCGAAGATCGACCGATCCGGGTACTGCTCGTCGATGACGATCTGTCCTTCCTGCGCTCGCTTGAGGTTCTACTCACGGACGCACCAGAATTGGAGATCGTGGGCACGGCGGGAAGCGGAGCTGAGGCGCTCAGGGCAGCTACGCGGGCCGAACCGGACGTGGCCGTCATCGACGTGCTCATGCCGGCGATGAGCGGGATCGAATGCGCGCACCTGCTGCAGGAGCGCTACCCGATGGTGCGCGTGATTTTGATCAGCGGCTCGATCTTCGAAGACAGGCGACCTCACCCACATGAGCGGGGGACAGACGCGTACATAGAGAAGAGCGAAGTTCCCGAGCGCCTACATGCGACGATCCTGGCGCTTGCGGCCGAAACAACCGCACCGCGCGGCCCCACAAACGCCTGACCGACACGGCGACCAACACGAAGTCCGCCTGGCCCACGCTCCGGTCTACTCGGGTGAGTGAGCGCGTTGGCTGTCCCGTTGGAGGTAGTGCGCACCAGAACCGCCTTCAGCCGCCTCGTCGTCGGGGTTCAGAAGCTCGCAGGCGTCGATCGAAAGGCAACCGCAGCCGATGCAAGTCGTGAGCCGGTTGCGGAGCGCCTCCAGCGTGGCAATTCGGCGGTCAATGTCCTCGCGCCAGCCGCGCGACAGACGCTCCCAGTCGCGGCGGGTCGGGGTGCGGTGCGCCGGAAGGGTCACAAGGGCTGCACGAATCCGTTCGAGGGGAATTCCCGCGGCGCGGCCGGCTTGAATCAGCGCGACCCGCCGAAGCACGGCCCTCTCGTATCGGCGTTGGTTCCCCGTCGTTCGGCGCGAGACGATCAGGCCTTCCTCCTCGTAGAAGCGGAGTGCTGACGGCGCTACCCCACTGCGGGAGGCGACCTCGCCGATCGTGAGCTCATTGGGCATCGTGCTTGACTTAAACCATAGTTGAGGTTCTAGGCTGTCCGGCGTTGCCGCGATCAAGGAGGAGCAGATGACCGCCGCCGTCGTCACCGAACCGCTGGTCCGGGCCGCGTCGCTTGCCGAGCTGCGTGCGTCGGGGCGGCTTGTGGTCCACCTCGACCGACACACGCTGTGTCTCTTCGCTGACGGCGATCAGGTCTATGCCGTCGACAATCGCTGCCCGCACATGGGCTTTCCGCTCCACCGCGGCACGCTCTGCGACGGGATCCTCACGTGCCACTGGCACCATGCCCGCTTCGACCTCTCAACCGGCGGCACGTTCGACCAATGGGCCGACGACCTGCGCCGCTTCCCCGTCGAAGTTCGCGGCGACGACGTCCTCGTCGACTTCAGCCCGCTCGAAGACATGGTCGGTCACCAGCGCCGGCGACTGCGCGACGGGCTCCAGCGGGACATCCCGCTGGTGCTTGCGAAAGCAACGCTTGCACTCATGAAGGTGGATCCAGCCGGCGTCGAGACCTTCTCAGACGGGCTGGACTTCGGCGTCGCGCGGCGCGGAGGCGGGTGGTTTCGAGGGCTGACGACCCTCACCTGCGTGATGAACCTTCTGCCCAGGCTCGAGGAGGCGGATCGTGCCGCCGCGCTTTATCACGGGCTGGCCGAGGTCGCGGCCGACTCGGCCGGCGAGCCCCCACGTTTTCGACTCGACCCGCTCCCCGGTCCGGCAGACCATTCACAGCTTGCGCGTTGGTTCCGCGACTTCATCGAGGTGCGCGACGCCGAAGGTGCGGAGCGCGCGCTCGTGTCTGCCGCGCGAGCGGGTGCGTCGTCTGGAGAACTCGCCGACATGCTCTTCGCAGCCGCGACCGACCACCGCTACCTCGACGGCGGACACACACTCGATTTCGTCAACAAGGCGCTGGAAGCGCTCGATCTCGCCGGCTGGGAGCGCGCCGAGGTGGTGCTCGCGTCGCTGCCGACCCAACTCGCGGGCGCGCAGCGAATGGAGGAGGCGAACGCCTGGCGGAATCCCATCGATCTCGTGGCGCTTCTGGACGAGGCGTTCGCGCGAATACCGAGCGCGCTTTCAGCGGGCGCGCACGTCGACGGCTGGTCGGGGCGTAACGCAGTCGTTGAGACGGTCCTCGGTGAGGATCCGACGGCGAGCATCGAGGCGCTCATCGCGGCTCTTGGCGACGGTGCGAGTGAGGTGGAGCTTGCGTCCGCCGTCTCCTCCGCTGCTGTCCTCCGGATCGCCCGCTTCCCGACGAGCAACGAATTCGGCGATTGGGACACGGCTCTGCACACCTTTACGTTCGCGAACGCCGTCGAGCAGGGACTCCGGCGGTCGCCGTCACAGGAACTCGTCCGCGGTGTATTCGACGCGGCGATGAGCATCCACCTCGACCGCTTCCTGAACGTGCCGGCCACAAGGCTGCCCGAGCCTGACCCCGAGGCCGACCCAGACTTGCTTTTAGGGGATCTCCCCCGCCTACTCGACCGTCAGCAACAGGTCGTCGAAGCGGGCCAGCTAGTCGCCTCGTTCCTGGCCGCCGGTGGCGACCCGGGCAGACTCGTGGCCTCGCTCGGCGCTGCGCTGGTCCGCGAGGACCGCAACTTTCACACAATCCAGTGCGTCGAGGCAGCCGTGCGCCAGCACGAGCTGTCGGCCCCCGGCGAGGCCGCCGGGCTACCGCTGATCGCCGCTGCGCGCTACCTCGCCGCGCACGCTGCCACGTCGCGCTCACAGCGACAGACCTTCGAGATCGCCCGCCGGCTGCACCGGGGCGAGCGGCTCTACGAGGACATCGAGGTATGACCGAGTCAATCGCAAAGGCACCCGAAGGAATGCACACGATCACGCCGCACATCGTCGTCAGCGACGCCGCAGCCGCCACCGACTGGTACAAGCAGGTACTGGGTGCCGAGGAGCGGAGTCGCATCGAGGTTCCCGGGGGGAAACTCATGCAGGTCGAGCTGTGGCTCGGGGACTCAGCGGTGATGTTGGCGGACGAGTTCCCCGAGCTGGGCGTCCTGTCGCCGCTCAGCGTTGGCGGCACGGCCACCGTCCTGCACCTTTACACGAACGACGTCGATGCGCTCTGGAAACACGCGGTCGACGCCGGCGCGGACGTGCGGCAGCCGCTCCAGGACGTGTTCTGGGGTGAGCGCTACGGTCAAATCACCGACCCCTTCGGCCACCGCTGGGGCCTTGCACAGCACTTGCGCGATGTCCCGGCTGAGGAGATTGCCGACGCCGCGGCCGCAATGTTCGGCTAGCGCGTCTTTGGTCGCCCGCGATCTGGCGTTCGAGATACTCGAATGACTTGACTCGCATCGGTGCCCTTCCACTCCGTGGCGCTGGGGGCGAACCGGTTGACTTCGCCCGCACCATCGTCTCCCACGGGTCGCCGAGCTGCCGCCGAACCACGTCGACCTCGCGGGACGCTCCTTCGAGACGACGCTGCTCGTGCCGGGGGTGCGCGTACGGTTCGGGTGACCGAGTCGGGCAGGAAGCTGCGTATCGATGTCGTCTCGGGACGGGTCGGCGTGAAGTCGCGAGACGCACTGGCGGCGATCGTCGCCAAATGTTCAGGCTCGACGAGGAACTGTCCGGCTTCTACGCGGTGGTCAGCGCCGACGGTGACCTGTCCTGGTGCGCTACCGGCGCGGGACCGATGCTGCGCGCGCCGACAGTGTTCGAGGACGTCGTCAAGACGATCTGCACGCTCATACAGCCTTACACCACAAATCGCGCCTATGAGGATCTAGTAAGAACACACTCGCGCAAGGCGAGTAATCGAGTCGCTTTACACTCGGTGCGGTGGCCGAGCTCGAGACGCAGCGGCTCGTCTTGCGGCCGATGGTCGCCGACGACGTAGACGGCGAGGCGCCTTTCGAGCAGGACCAGATGTACAGCTGGCTCGAGCGCAACCTTGCTCACCAGCGCCGGCACGGCTTCGGTCTCTTCGCGGCGTGTCTGAAGGGCGACGGTCGCTTGATCGGTGATTGCGGGCTCGAGTTGATGAAGGTCGCCGACGAGCAAGTTGCGGAACTCGGCTACGACTTTCGCAGCGATTGTTGGAATCAGGGGTACGCCACGGAGGCAGCGTGCGCTGTCCGCGACTACGCGTTCACCACCCTCCAGTTACCGCGGCTCGTAAGTCTGGTTCGACCCGGCAACCGCGCCTCAGCCCGTGTCGCCGAGAAAACAGGGCTGAAGAAGGTCGAGCAGATCCAGAGATACGGGCAACCCTACCTCCGTTACGAGATCGAGAACACAACTGGGTAGCGCGAAAGCGCCCCGAACGCACTCGGTCTCGTCTCATTCGTGTGCCTGATGAGTCCCTTCGCTTCCTCCTTCATGGCATTCCGCAACGCTGGCCCACGCCCGTCGTGAGCCGCGGAAGCAGCCTTGGTCATCTTGAGTGGCGTTGCGTAAAGAGCGTCAGACCGGCTGGACGAGCCAGCCGAATCGTTCCGTGACGAGGTTGGGATCAGGCATGTGGCCGCCCTGTTCATCGATGACGACCTCGGCGTTGGGCACGTTGTGAGCGAGCCACTCGCCATGCTGGCGCGGCACGAGCACGTCGGTCAGGCCGTAAAGGACGCGGGTCGGAACACCGATCTCGGTCACATCGAAGCCCCAAGGTTGGATCAAACAGAAGATGTCGTCGACATAGCCCCAGACGGCACGGTCAGCCTCAGAGAGCTCCACGTTGTCGCTGATCACCTTGGAAGGATCGTCGGCTACCCGTTCGAGCATCCCAGCCGCCGTTCGCTCGATTTCGCGGGCGAGGACGTCTTCGCCCCCCCAGTGCCCAGCCGATCTCGTCGATGTTGGCCGCGTCCATGTCCGCGAACCAGTCGAAGCCAGGCATGTCGAACGGCGCGACCCCCGCTCTACAGGCGGCTCTCGTCACCCGCTCGGGCAGACGTGCGGCAACCGCCAGGCTGTGCGGGCCGCCCCAGGAGCCGCCGCTCACGGCGAACCGCTCGATACCGAGGCTGTCTGCGATCGCGGAAACGTCAGCGACGCTGTTCACCACCCGCCTGCCGCGGAAGCGATCGGAGCCGCCGTAGCCGGGCCGGTCGTAGGTGATCACGCGCGCTCCCACACTTGCATACGCGCCCGAGAAGGCCTGCCCGACAAAACGCGAGCCCGGCGTGCCATGAAGGAAGAAGACCGGGAACCCATCCGGGTCGCCCCACTCGGCGATCGTCAGCGTCCGCCCATCAGCCGCCGCCGCCTTCTGCGTGCCAGACGCCCCAGCCATGACTGCATCCTCTTGCACCGTGTTCACGGTGGCAAGCTCGCACTCGTCAGGGACATTTACGGACGCTGGTCCAGACGACGCTGCAACTCGTCGGAACGGCAAGCGGACACTCGGCGATGTCCAGGGTACGCTCCTTGGGTTGGCGCACTACCTTTTCAACTTCGTAAGGGGGGAGGCAGCGTCACGGCCAGCGCTGCGTGAGCAGGCCACTGAACTCCTGCGAGTCAGGATGTGGGGCATCGACGCAGATGAGCCGCACCGCAAGGCGCTTGCCGCCGGCGACCTCATCCTTGTCTTTCTGGGCGCACCCGAGCGGAAGTTCATCGGCCAAGCCGAGCTAGCCTCAGCGGTTCATGATTGGACACCGTTTGAGGCGCAGGTGTACCCGGGCGATTCCCGTGGCGGTGTGTTGCTGGCTGAGGTCGAGGAGTGGGATCCGCCGGTACCGATGAGTACCGTGCTGTCGCAGATCGACCCGGCAGAGAACGCCAGGGCCGACTTCGAGGCGGGCATCGTTCGGGTCACCGCTAACGAGTATGAGACCGCCCTAGCCGTGGCGGCCGCACGCCAGCCTCGGGCCATGTAAGACAAGCGATGACACTCGTCGCTGAGATCCCGCTCGTCGGTGCGGGCGACGAGCCGGTCGACTTCGCGCGGACGATCGTGTCGCACGGCGTCGCCGAGCTTCCGCCCAACCGTCTCGACCTCGACGGGCGCATGCTGGAGACAACGCTGACCGTGAGGCGCGGCGCGCGCACGGTGCGGCTGACGGAGAGCGCGGGCAAACTCCGCATCGAGGTGGTCGCCGGCACGGTCGGCGAGCGAACACGAGCTGGCCTCACGAGCATGGCCCGGCACATGTTTCGACTCGACGAGGATCTTTCCGCCTTCTACGCACTCGTGCGCGAGGACGAGCTTTCGTGGTGCGCGCTCGGCGCAGGACGCATGCTGCGCGCGCCGACACTGTTCGAAGACGTCGTGAAGACGATCTGCACGACGAACACGGCGTGGTCCGGCACGCGCAAGATGACGGCCGCGCTCGTCGACAACCTCGGCAGCGAAGCGCCGGGCGGCAGACGGACGTTCCCGACTCCCGCGGCGATGGCAGCCGCCGACGAGCAGTTCTACAAGGACGTCATTCGCGCCGGCTACCGCGGTCCGTACCTGAAGAAGCTCGCGACCGACGTCGCTGAGGGGACGCTCGATCTCGAAGCGCTGAACGACTCGGAACTGGCGGACGATGAAATCGCCGCACGTCTGCTCGAGCTTCCCGGCGTCGGCCCATACGCGGCGGCACACGTGATGCTGACATCGCTGGGCCGCTACTCCCGTTTGGTGCTCGACTCGTGGACCCGACCGACGTACGTCAAGCTCTCCGGCGCACGCGGCGCGCTGAAAGACGCGACGATCGAGCGCCGCTTCGAACGCTACGGCGAGTGGGCCGGGCTCGCGTTCTGGCTTTACCTGACACGCGGCTGGGTCGAGGACGGGCTTCCTGTCTAGTTACTGTCCCGTTCGGAGCGGCTGGGGCCGGTGCCCCAATTGGTCTTCAAAACCAGTACGGCGTCGTAGCCCGACGCTAGGCAGGTTCGACTCCTGTGCCGCTCCGTTAAGCCGGTCGTCCTGGCGAGGGTTTGCCGACCTGGCCGGGTTCTAAGCTGATCCGGTGCTCGACGACTCGACGATTGCCGCCAAGACATGGACGCCGCCGCGACTGCGCATCGGCGCGGTGCTGGCCGTCGCTCTCGTCGCGGGGTTCGTCGCCTGGCTCCTGCTCCGGAGCGACACCACGAGCAAACCGGCACTACAGGCGTCGCCCACTCCGGCAGTCGCGACAGTCGTGCCAACCGGGCGGCTGCGCGGGCTGGCCGCCACGCTCGGCCATCCGCTCTTCTGGGCCGGCACGCGGCCCAGGATGGGTTACGAGTTGACCAGGACTGCTGCGGGCAACATCTTTATCCGCTACCTCCCGCCGAACGCCCGGGCCGGCGACCCCCGCCCCGCGTTTCTCGCGATCGGCACGTACCCCGTGCCGGATGCGTTCGCCCGGACCAGGACTGCCGGCAAACGAGCCGGCGCTGTGGTCGTCAGGCTGAGGGGAGGCGGCATCGCGGTCTACGACTCGGCGAGGCCGACGAGCGTCTACTTCGCGTACCCCGATTCGAAGGTGCAGGTCGAGGTGTTCGACCCCAATGGGCGCACCGCGCGAAACCTCGTCGCCTCCGGACGGATCGTCCCGATCAAATGACCCTTGACCGGCCGGCAACGGCCGGTGGGCTCGAGCCCCGTGCCGGGGACCTCGGTCCGTGAGCCTTCTCGCGCCGTGGTTGCTGTTTCCGGCAGTGCTCGGAGCGCTCGCGCTTGGCTGCGGGCTGCTGCTCGAACGGGCGACCGGCGCGAGAATGTCAGTCGCGCTCCTCGCCCCCGTGGGGCTAGCGGTGATCGTGGTGGTCGCAGGCGTCACGACTCTGAGCGCGACGACCGCGACGTTGACGGTTCCGGTTGTCGTGGCTCTCGCCGCCGCAGGACTCGCGAGTGGAGTCGGAAGAGGCAAGCCGCACCGGGCACTCCCGCCGCTCACCGCTGCAGGAGTCGTCTTCTGCGCTTATGCCGCGCCCGTCGTGATGTCCGGCGAGGCCACGTTCGCCGGGTACATCAAGCTCGACGACACCGCGACATTCCTCGCGTTGACCGACCGCGTGATGGAGCACGGCCACAGCCTCGCGGGCCTCGCACCGTCGTCGTACGAGGCAACGCTCTGGGTCAACCTCGCTCACGGCTACCCCGTCGGCGCGCTCCTTCCGTTCGGGATCGCAAAGGAGCTCACCGGTGTGGACGGCGCATGGGTGTATCAGCCCTACCTCGCGTTCCTCGCAGCAATGCTTGCTCTCGTCCTCTACGCACTCGCGGCGCGCGCGTTGCAATCGGTGCGCCTTCGCGCCGTCGCCGCGGGCGTTGCTGCCCAGCCGGCATTGCTCTACGGCTTCGCGCTCTGGGGAGGAATCAAGGAACTCGCAGCAGCACCGCTCGTCGCGCTCGTCGCAGCCGTTGCGCCGACATCCGTAGAGGAGCTCTCGCGTCCGCGGCGTGTCGTTCCGGCGGCGGTCGCGATCGCCGCCGTTCTCGGCGTCCTGAGCGTCGGCGGTGCGGTGTGGCTGCTCGTGCCGGCGGCTGTGCTGTTGGTGCTTGCGGCTCGTGGTCGCCGCAAGGTGGCCCAGATCGGCGGCTTCCTAGGTGCAATCGTGCTCCTCTCGATTCCGACTCTGCTGGACGCTCGGTCGTTCCTCAGCGCTGCCACCGAGGAGGCGGTGCGGAGCGGCACCGTGCTGGGCAATCTCGTCCACCCGTTGAGCAGCCTCCAGGTTCTCGGGGTGTGGCCGACGAGCGACTTCAGGCTCGACCCGCAGGATCTTGCGGCAACGCGAGTCCTCCTGGCCGTGGTCGCCGTTGCAGCGCTGACCGGCTGCGTGTTTCTCTTGCGGGAGCGGAGTTGGCCTCCGCTGCTCTACACCGGGAGCGCGATCATCGGCTGCGTCCTCATCGGCACGCTCGGCTCTCCGTGGGTCGTCGCGAAGGCGTACACAATCGCCTCGCCCGCGTTCCTCTTCGCCGCGGTCGTGGGCTGCGCCGGACTCATCTCGCATCGGCGTACGACCGAGGGGATCCTCGCCTTGACGGTCGTTGCCGGAGGCGTCCTGTGGTCGAACGTGCTGGCGTATCACGGCGTCAACCTCGCTCCACGTGCACAACTGGCCGAGCTCGAACGGATCGGTCACCGCTTCGCCGGGCAGGGGCCTGCGCTCATGACCGAGTACCAGCCGTACGGGGTCCGGCACTTCCTTCGTGCGGTCGACGCTGAAGGAGCATCGGAACTCCGGCGGCGTCAAATTCCGCTTCGCAACGGTGCGATGCTCGAGAAGGGCGCGTACGCCGATCTTGCCGAGTTCCAGCAGAGCGCGGTCGGGATCTACAGAACTTTGATCCTGCGGCGGTCCCCGCTTGCGAGCCGGCCGCCTACGATCTATCAGCTCGCATGGCGTGGACGCTTCTATGACGTCTGGCGGCGGACGCAAGAGTCTGTCGGCGCCGGTGCTCGAGGTTGTGATGCCTCGCGCGCGCTCAGCAGTCTCAACCGGTCTCGGTCAGGGAACGCGGAGGCCGTGCTCGCACTTTCTCGCGTCGATCATCCCGCGACCTGGCCCGCTGCCGCCGGCGGGCAGCTTGTATACCCGACCCGCCCCGGAGTCGTTCGAGCGCAGATCGGGTTGCCGGCGACCGGACGCTATTCCGTGTGGGTCGGCGGATCCTTCCGGAACCGTCTCGCTGCACTGGTCGACGGCCGAGAGATCGGCGCGCAGACCGACCAGCTCAACAACTCCGGTCAATACACACGGTTGGGGACCGCGACGTTGGCCGCGGGTGTCCACGATGTCGAGCTCCGGTATTCACGCAGTATGTTCGCACCGGGAAGCGGCGGCCCCGAGTACGGCTTGGGACCACTCGTCGTCAGCCGGGACGAAGATCGCTGTTGAACGCTAGGGCGCGCACGTGATGTAGACGAGCACCGCGCTATTTCCGGCATCAGACGATGAGAACTTCCACCCGTTCGGTGTGCCGCTGGCGATAATGTTCCCACCGGAATCGACAGGTCTGATGGCCAGCGTGCTGCCGTTCGCTCCGGTCAAGGTCGGAGCAAATCCGGCTCCGAGTGCCTTATCGGTCGCGCTGTTGCAGAGAACGTTCGTCCCGGCGCCGGTCATGTTGACCGTTGCGCTCTTGACGTAGACGCCTGCCGTGCCTGCTGGGCCTGTAGCGCCGGCCGGGCCCGTAGGCCCCTGAGAGCCGGTCGCGCCGGTTGCTCCCGCCGCACCGGTCGCCCCCTGTGGGCCTGCCGGCCCGGTCGCGCCCGCTGCGCCTGTCGACCCCGTCGCACCCGTTGCGCCCGTCGGACCCTGTGGACCCGCCGGACCCGTCGTGCCTGCTGAGCCAGTCGCGCCAGTCGCGCCGGATGCACCTGTTGCGCCCGTGCTACCGGTCGAGCCGGTCGCTCCGGTTGCACCGGTCGGTCCCTGCGGACCAGCCGGACCGGTCGCACCAGTTGCACCTGCATCACCAGTCGCACCTGTTGCACCGGTCGCACCGGTCGCACCGGTCGGCCCCTGCAAACCTGTCGTACCCGTTGCCCCCGCTGCACCAGTAGCTCCCGTTGCGCCTGTCGCACCGGTATCGCCGGTCGCTCCGGTCGCTCCCGTTCCGCCCGTCGCACCCGTCGCGCCCGATGCACCTGTATCGCCAGTCGCGCCCGTTGCGCCCGTATCGCCTGTTGCACCTGTTGCACCGGTCGCACCGGTCGGTCCCTGCGGACCTGCCGGTCCCGTTGCCCCTGTTGCACCGGTAGCTCCCGTGGCGCCCGTATCGCCAGTCGCGCCAGTTGCACCTGTTGCGCCCGTGGCGCCGGTCGAACCGGTCGCCCCGGTTGCACCCGTCGCACCTGCATCACCGGTCGCTCCGGTCGCTCCCGTCCCGCCGGTTGCGCCGGTTGCACCCGTCGCACCCGTATCTCCAGTTGCACCTGTTGCGCCCGTGGCACCGGTCGAACCGGTCGCCCCGGTTGCACCCGTCGCACCAGTCGGCCCCTGCGGGCCCGCGGGACCTGTCGCGCCCGTTGCGCCCGTCGCTCCGCTCGAACCGGTCGCTCCTGTCGAACCGGTTGCTCCGATCGCGCCTGTTACGCCAGTTGCACCCGTTGCACCCGTATCGCCAGTCGCGCCAGTTGCACCTGTCGTCCCCGTGGCACCGGTCGAACCCGCCGCCCCTGTTGCACCCGTCACACCAGTCGGTCCCTGCGGGCCTGCGGGGCCAGTCGCTCCGGTTGTCCCCACGGCACCCGATGCACCCGTGGCACCGGTCGCACCGGTCGGCCCTGCCACGCCGGTCGGCCCTTCTGGCCCGGCCGGACCGGGTCCACCCGGTGTGCCCGCAGGGCCGGCGGGACCTGGGGGACCCGGAGTTCCGCCGCCGCCTCCGCTCGGCCCCGCCGGGCCAGTGGCGCCCGTGGGCCCCGCCGGACCGGTCGGCCCTTCGGGAACGCGCAGCCACGAAACGCGGTACTCCGACCGTCGGCAGCGCCGCTGCGACGGAACTATGCGGACTCGGCGTGTGCGTTTATTCACGCAGGCGAAGATCCGCGTCGGGCCAGGGCCGACGCCGGTCGACCACGAAACTGAGTACTCACTGGCGCGACAGGAGTCACCGGCGCGCACGATCCGTGCGATGCCGCTGACCCTATTCACGCACGCGCGAATCTCTCCGGCGCCCGTGGCGGACACGCCGATGTCCGGAGCCGCAAGCGACAGCAGACCGAGCCCGATTAGAACGTGCGTCGCTCTCGCAAAGAAGTTCGGCCTGCCCGCCTGGTCACCTCTGGTGCTGCCCCACCTCACGCCAAAAGAGTTCCAGGCGTCTCGGCCGTCCTCCTCCCGGGCGAGTGGTGAATCTCGCTGTCTTTTGCCAACGAAACGCGCATGTCCGACGACCAGCCGACCGTGTCAAGCGGAACACCTGCAGTTTCACGCGCAGATAACGGAACGGCCGATTGCTCGTGCAATTCAGACCGGGCAGATCTCGAACCTGCCACTTTGGCGCGTGGAGAGCAGTGCCGTGAACGACGAGGGGCCCGCAGGTGCGGGCCCCTCGTTCCAATCCATGCTGCGTGTTACGGCGTCGCTGCGAGCGCGGCGTTCGAGTTGATGAGGCCCCACCCGAACTTCGTGTCGTAGTTCGGGACGCCGAGGTCGGTGGTGTGCCGCTCGATGATCGTCTCCACCTGATCCGGCGTGAGCTTCGGGTCCTTCCCGAGGATCAACGCGGCGAGACCGGTCACGTGCGGCGTGGCCATCGACGTGCCACTGTCGTAGTTCCATGCCATCACGACGTTGAACGCGCTCGCGGTCGCCGGATGCGCGGCGGCGATCGCCTCGCCGTCGGTCTGCGACAGCGAGATGGCGGGGATCCACGGCGTGCCATTGTCATCGACGGTGCCGAGCGTCCCGCTGAAGTTGCCCGGGCCGTTCGCCGCGTTGTTGTAGACGATCGCGGCGGCAGCGCCGGCCTGCATCGCACTGTCGACCTTCTGCGCGAAGCTGACCGCGCCCCGCTGGATCAGCGCGACGAAGCCGGCAGGTGGGCTCGCTCCGCAAGCGGCCGCGTTCTGGCCGAGACCGCAGTTGACGAGCGTGCTGGTGACGCCACTGGCCGGCGTCGCGCCGGCGAACTCCATCGGCAGCGCCGCGTACGTGGTGCTGCCGATCGTGGCGAAAGCGTCGCGGCCCTCAGTCACCGGGAACGACGACAGATTGTCGACGCCAGGGGCGACGACGTCGAGCTGCGCACCGGTGTTCGAGAACGACGCGAGCTGGTTGCTCGAGTCGACCGCGCCGACCGTGAGAACGCTCTGATACCCGCCGGGGAACGAGACCTTCTTCGAGGCGTCGTTGCCCGACGCGACGACGATCAGCACGTGCAGGTCGTTGCGGATGTGGTTGTAGAGCGCCGCCTCGGCCTGCGACCTGTCGCCGCCGCCGAGGCTCATGTTGATGACCTGGCAGCCGTGCTCCGCCAGCCACTGCACACCCGCCATGACTTCGCTCGTCTCGCCGCTCACGGTGCCGTCCGCGTGCGTCTCGAGGACGCGTGCTTCCTTGAGCTTCGCGCCGGGCGCGACGCCCACGATGCCGAGGCCATTGTTGGCGCCGAGCACGATGCCCGAAACGTGAGTCGCGTGCGTCTCCGTTCTCTGAACGCCAAGGGCGTAGACGTCGGTCGCGTGGAGACCCGACGTGCCGCTGAACACGTCATACGTGTCGACGAGGTTCGGCGCGATATCGGGGTGGTTCGTGTCGAGGCCGGTGTCGGCGACGCACGCCGTGACGCCACTGCCAGTGTTGCCCGCGGCCTGCGCCTCGACCGTGTGCGTCGTCACGAGGCCGTACAGCCCGTTGTCGAGGCTCGGGACGAGCTGCATGGTCGGCAACGTCCCCGACAGCGACAGCGGTGTGCGAACTCCGTCCGTCTCGACGTAGCTGACGCCGGCCTGGCTGCGAATGCTCGCAGCCTTGCCCGACGGCAGGTCAACGGCGAGCGCCCCTATCGAGGCGAACTCACGCCGGATCTTGCCTCCCACGCTCGCGATTGCGGCGCGGTCGGCCGCCGTCGGGGCGTGGTTGTACCCGACGAGCAAGTGCTCACGCGACGGCGCTGATGTCGCCGTCGATGCACCCGCGATCAGCGCAAACACGCCGACTGCAAGCGCAGCTAGAAATGCCTTCAAGTGTCTCTCCCCTCTAAGTGACAACTGGAACCCGGTCGACCCCTCGACCGGCGAGGGGCATTGTAGCCCCTAAACGCGATTCGTATACCGACCGAAAGACCACCCTCTTACATCGTCCCGCCCAAGGCGCTTGCCCCGCTATCTCACGGTATTCAGCACTTCGAGCAGCGGACCGATCGCGAGATTGCGAAAGATCGGGTGACGGAGACGGCCGCGGCGATTGATCGTGTAGTGGTTACGTCGTCCGACTTTGGTGCGGGTGAGGTACTTCTCGGCGATCAACTCGGCGACGATCCGCTGGGCTGCCCGTTCGGTGATCCCAACCTGCTCGGCGATGTCTCGCGTTCGCGCTTGCGGGTCGCGTGCGATGCAGAGAAGCACGTGCGCATGGTTGGTTAGGAAGAGCCAGGTCCTCGGTGGCTGGTTCTCTGTCTTCTGTCTTAGTGTCTCAGTCATTTGGTGCATACGCACGATTCATAAACCGCGAAACTAGAATCACGACATTAGTATCGTGTATTCTACTGCGACCTGCCGTTATCGAGTTGCCTGAGGGCTCAGCGGCCACACCTGAGGGGGAGCCGCTCATGACCCGTTACAACTTTGCCGCCCGTGCAGGACGTTGGAGTGCGGGTCACTGGAAGACCGCGGTTGCCATCTGGGTCGCGTTCGTTGTAGTCGCGATCGGTCTCGGCATGACGGTCGGCACGCACACGCTGACCGCGTCCGAGCAGTCCACGGGCGAATCGGCTCGTGCGGAGCAGCTGCTGACGAGCGCCGGATTCGATACGCCTGCGGCAGAGAGCGTCATCGTTCGCTCCGAGGCGCAAACAGTCGCTGACCCGGCCTTCCGCTCGACCGTACAGAGCGTGCTCGCGAAGCTGCGCACGATGCCGCAGGTGACCAAATTGCGCACCGGAGCCGGCGGTCAGATCTCGCAAGACCAGCATGCGCAGCTGATCGAGTTCGACATGAAGGGAAAGTTCGACACAGCGGACGCGCGGGTGCAACCGCTGCTGGACGCTGTCGCAGGACTTCAGAAGGCGAACCCTTCCTTCACCGTCGCGGAGTTCGGATTTGCGAGCGCGACCCATGAGTTGAGCAAGACGATCGACAAGGACTTCGTGAAGGCGGAGAAGCTCTCCGTACCGATCACCTTCCTGATCTTGCTGATCGCTTTCGGTGCTTTCGTCGCCGCGGGCGTCCCGGTCTTGCTTGCCTTCTCTGCGGTGCTAGCTTCGGTGGGGCTGTCGGCGCTGGCGAGTCACGTGTTCCATGCCTCCGATGCGACCCAGTCGGTGATCCTGTTGATGGGGATGGCCGTAGGCGTCGACTACTCGCTCTTCTATCTGAAGCGAGAGCGCGAGGAGCGTGCCGCCGGGCATCAAGGGCATGACGCGCTCTTCCGTGCCGCCGCAACCTCCGGCCAGGCCGTCCTCATCTCCGGCTTCACCGTGCTGGTCGCAATGGCGGGGATGCTCTTCGCCGGTACCAAGATCTTTACGTCGATCGGCATCGGCGCCATGCTCGTCGTCTTCAGCTCGCTGGTCGGATCACTGACCGTGCTACCCGCGCTACTGGGCAAATTCGACCGCTACATCGAGCGCGGCGTGCGACAGGTGCTCGCGGCGACAGCACTTCGTCTCTTGCGGCCGTTCAAGACACAACCCAAGTGGCTCGTCTGGCTGCGTGAAACACCGACTGTGCTGCAACGCCTCAAGGGCAACCGACAGGAGTCGAGGCTCTGGGGCTTCGTGATCACGAAGTCGATGCGCCGTCCCCTGATCGCAGTAGGTGTGTCGGTGGGGCTCTTGGTCGTGCTTGCGCTGCCAGTCCTGAATCTGCATACCAAGCAGTCGAGCTTCACCGACCTACCGAAGAGCCTGAGCATCGTGAAGACCTACAACACGATCCAGGCATCCTTCCCCGGCTCCCAGGATCCAGCACACCTTGTCGTCAGGGCCAACGATGTGACGACACCGCAGTTCGCAAAGGCATACGCCGAGTTCAAGAAACGCGCGCTCGCAACCGGTGTGATCCAGCAACCGATTCGAGTTGCCGTCAACGACGCGAAGACGGTGGCACGTGTTGACTTCCCGCTCGCGGGCGAAGGGCAGGACGCAACGGCTGTGCGGGCACTTGCGACTCTTCGCACCGAGGTGATCCCGCCCGTGCTCGCGACGCTTCCAGTCGAAACCGAGCAGGCTGTTACCGGCGCCACCGCA
>Ga0193704_1000066_pt1 | contig 16644 bp, 20 predicted proteins | sample U3m1metaG_FD_143047 | JGI IMG/M metagenome (GOLD analysis project Ga0193704, IMG submission 143047) | Soil microbial communities from a riparian zone of the East river system, Colorado, United States - U3m1 | ecosystem: Environmental > Terrestrial > Soil > Riparian zone | place: USA: East River... | reverse complement strand
GAACGCGGCCACCGCGGCCCAGAGGCGCCCCTCGTACAGGTGCGGCGCGAGGCAGGCTCCGATCACGACATAGCCCAGGTGCCAGGCCGTGTACGGCGGGTGCAGCAGGGTCACGTAGTCGCGCCACCCGCCCGGGGCGAGCGCGTAGAAGGCGGGCCGCGCCTCGGTCACGTGCGACGGCCCCAGAGCACCGTGCAGCCGCCGAGGCTGAGGCGCCGCGCCTGCACGTCCTCGAAGCCGGCTTCGCGCATCGCGGTGACGAGGCGCGGCACCGGCCAGCTTCGGTCGAAGTCGCGGATGCTGCCGCCGAGGAAGCGCCCGACCTCGTGCCAGCCCGGCGAGATCGCGCGGCCGAGCACCGGAAGCCCGACGCCGACCCAGAGGTTCCAGGCCACGCGTGGGACCGGGACTGGCGGGACGCCGAAGTCGAGCAGCGAGCCCGTCGCGCCCGGGCGCAGCACGCGCGCCAGCTCGCGCAGGCCCGCGGGCAGGTCATCCAGGTACCGGAGCAGGTACGCAGCCGTGAGGCCGTCGAAAGAACCGTCATCGAAAGGAAGCTGCTCCGCCGCCGCCTCGACGAGCGTGATCCGCGCCGACTCGTCGGTGAGCGCGAGCCGCCGCCGCGCCTCGGCGAGCATCTCCGGGCTCTGGTCGACGCCGACGACGGAGCAGCCTGTCTGGCGGACGAGCTCACGCGCCACAGCGGCGGTCCCGGTCGCGACGTCGAGCACCGCGTCGTCCGGCCCGACCGGGAGGCGTGAGGCCAGGAAGCGCCGCCAGCGCGGGTCCTGCCCGAACGAGAGTGCTCGCGCGTACCGGTCGTAGGTCGGCCCGAGCGGCGCGAACAATCCGCGCGCCACCTCGGTGCGGGTCTCCGTCACGGGGCTGAGTCTAAGCTCGCCTCGTGAACCTCGACCGTGACCTGAGGCGGATCGCCGACGCGGCGGTCGCGTACGCGACCGCGGGCGAGGACGTCGCCGGAATCGTGCCCACCGAGCCGGGCAACGGCCTACGCCTCTACGTCTGCGCGTACGGGAACGAAGACTCGACCACGTGGCTCGTGCTGGACGCGACCGGCGTGCCGGTCGAGGAGCGCTCGCTCGTGCACGACGCGGTCTCGATCGCGGCGCTCTGCGAGGTCGCCGAGGAGGCGGCCGGGGTCGAGCCGGACGAGGCGCGGGTGGCGAGCCCCGCCCTGCTCGACGAGCTGGGTGGGAACGCCGGCCCGGAGCTCGGGGCGGCGGTCCAGGGTGCCGGCGACACGATCGAAGAGCTGATGCGCGACGTCGAACGCGGCTACAAGCGGCCGCTGAGCTAATCTGGCCAGATGGAAGGCTTCCCCCTCGGCGGAGACCCCGAAGACCTGATGCGGAGCCTGCGTGAGTTCGCGGAGCAGCAGGCCGAGTCGGTCCAGGAGGCTCAGCGCGAGCAGTTCGCCACCCTGACGCTGAACACCGCGGTCGAGCTCACCGCGGCCGCGATCCAGCAGCTGCAGGCGAACGGCTCGGCAGAGGAGCAGGCCCTCGCCTTGCGGGACGCGATGCGGGTGCTCTTCCCTGAGGCCGTCGCGCTCGTCTCGGCGGCGCGTCAGGGCTTCATGCGCGAAGGCTGAGCCGTGGGCTCGGCTCGCAGGCGAGCCGGCGGCCGGCGCGAATCAGGCCGTGCCCGAGTGCGAGCCGGACGCGATGGCGCGGCGGGGCGGAAGGCCAGTCGAGCCTCAGCTGAGCGGCCCGCTCCTGGACGAACTCTGAACGAATCTGCTGGTCGTACACGGGCGCCTCCTCCTCTTTACCGAAAGTATCTTGACTTCGAACGACAAGGTTACAGGTAGAATATCTTGACGTCAAGAGATTTAGGATGGAGAATCACGACATGGCGAAGACAACGGAAGAGCGCGATCACGTAGACAACTGGCTCGACCAGCACCACGACCTGCCTGTCGACCGCGAAGTCGAGGGCATCGTCGATCGCATCAACGGCCTCCGCCGGCGCTTCAGCCGGATGCTCGACGAGACGTTGGCGGAGTTTGGCCTCGCCGAGGGCGAGTGGAAGGCGCTCGGCAACCTGCGACTGAGCGGACCGCCGCACCGCCGCTCAGTGGGTGACCTCGCAAAGCGCGCGGACCTTTCCAGCGGCGCGATGACGAACCGGCTCGACCGACTCGAGGAGGCAGGGCTGGTGAAGCGCGTCCCGGACCCGGACGACCGGAGGGGCGTGCTCGTGGAGCTGACCGAGGCGGGCTCCAAGGCGTGGAACGACTCGGTGAGCGCCCAGGCGGTCAAGGAGTCGCTGATCGCGGCGGCGCTCGACAAGAGCGAGAAGCGCGAGCTGAACGCGCTCCTGCGGCGGCTGATGCTCGAGTTCGAGCGCCGCGAGCAGTCCCGCTCGTAGAATCACGCAGCCCGTGAGCCTGGTCGACTCCGCGATCGTTCGCCTGCTGCCTGCAGTGCCCAAGCCGGTCGTGCGGAGGATCTCCGGGCGCTACATCGCCGGCGAGGAGCTCGACGACGCGCTGCGGGTCGTCAAGCGGCTGAACGACGAGGGCAAGCTGGCGACGATCGACGTCCTCGGCGAGGAGATCGCGAGCGCGGACGAGGCGCGCGCGATTGCGGCTGACTACCGCGCGGCCATCGATGCCTTCGAGCGCGGCAAGCTGGACTCGAACGTGAGCGTGAAGCCGTCCGCGCTCGGCCTGAGGCTCGGCTACGACCTCTGCCGCGAGAACCTCACCGCGGTCGTGCGGCACGCGGCAGACCACGACAACTTCGTCCGAATCGACATGGAGGACTCCTCCACCACCGACGACACGCTGCGGCTCTACCGCGAGCTGCTCGCTGAGGGCTTCGACGACGTCGGGATCGTCCTCCAGGCGAGACTGAAGCGGACGCTTGCCGACGTGCGGGAGCTGGCGGTGCTGAAGCCGAAGGTGCGGCTCTGCAAGGGCATCTACCTCGAGCCACTTGAGATCGCCTACCGAGACTTCGACTCGATCCGCGCCAGCTTCGTCCAAGCGCTCGAGGCGCTGCTCGACGCAGGCTGCTACGTCGGCATCGCGACCCACGACGAATGGCTCGTCGAGCAGAGCGAGCGGCTGGTGGCCGAGCGTGGACTCGGCCGCGACGACTACGAGTTCCAGATGCTGCTCGGGGTACGCCCTGCCCTGGGCCACGAGCTCGTCCGCGGCGGGCACCGCCTCCGCATCTACACGCCGTTCGGGCGCCACTGGTATGCGTACTCGCTACGCCGCTTGCAGGAGAACCCGAAGATCGCCGGCTACATCGCGGCGGACACAGTCGGGCGCCTGCTGCCGGGCCGCAACGGCTCTTCGTGATCTGGGCGCGGGCCGAGGGGTGCCACGTCTGGGACGAGGACGGTCGGGAGTACCTCGACCTCTCGGCCGGCTTCGGCGTCGCGGCGCTCGGGCACCGCAACCCGCTGATCTCGGCAGCTTGGGCCGCTCAGCCGGTCGTGCACGCGCTCGGCGACCTCGCCCACGCAGCGGTGACGGCGGCGCTGCGGGAGCGGCTTGGCCCGTGCAAGCTCGGCGTCACCGGGGAGGACGCGGTCGAGATCGGGCTGCGGACGGCGCTGCTGGCGACAGGCAAGCCGGGGATCGTCGCCTTCGACAGCGCCTACCACGGCACGGGCCTGCTGGCGCTCGCCGCTACCTCGATCGAGGCTTTCCGGGAGCCGTTCTCGGCCTGGCTGCCCAGGCCCGTTCACCGCTTTCCGTACGGCGAGGATCCCGGGCCGCTGCCCGACGACGCAGGTTGCGTGATCGTCGAGCCCGTTCAGGCCCGCGGCGGGGCTCGCGTGCCGCCGGAGGGCTTCCTCGAGCGGCTGCGCGAGCGGTGCGACGAGGCGGACGCTCTCCTCGTCTGCGACGAGATCTACTGCGGCCTCGGGCGAACCGGCGTCATGTGGCGCTCGCGCGAGCTGGCCGACGTGCTGCTGGCCGGGAAGGCGCTCGGCCACGGCCTGCCGCTCTCGGCGGCGCTCTTCCTCCGCGACGGCCTCGCCGAGGTGTGGCAGCTCGGCCCCGAGGACGTGCTCACGCACACGCACGTCGGCAACCCGCTCGCCTGCGCGTCGGCGCTCGTCGTGCTCGAGGAGGTGCCGAAGCTGCTCGAGCACGTCCGGTCGCAGGGCGAGCGCTTCGAGGCCGCGGGCTGGCACGGAGCCGGCTTGCTGCGGGCGCGCGAGGGCGACTGGGAGGAGGCGTGGCGCCGCGGCGTGATCGTCGTCCCGTCCGGGCCGGGCGGAAGCCTGATCTCGGCGACCCCGCCGCTCACCATCACCGAGGCCGAGGTGGACGAGGCGCTCGAGCGCCTTCCTTAGGCCGTCTGCCCGCCCGCGTCGAGCAGGCCGTGCCGGAAGGCGATGCCGACCGCGTGGGCACGCGTCCGCGCCCCGAGCTTCTCGTAGATGTGCTCGATGTGCGTACCGACGGTGCTCTGGCTGATGACGAGCTCGGTCGAGACCTCCGCCGGGGAGAGCCCGTCGGCGAGGAGCGCCAGCGGTGAAGCGGTTCATCGTGCGGGTGCGGCACCGCAAAATCGGAAGACGAACTAGGGTTCCGGGCGACCGCGATCTGGTCGCCCGGAACCCGCACCTTGAACGCGGTCCGTGACATGGCCGAAGATGGCCTGATGTCGATGCGGCGCTACCTGCTCGTGCGCGCCGCGTGGCAGGCCGGGGTGCTGTTCGCGTTCGTCTCGTTCGCCTACGTCGCCGCCTGGGTCCCGGCCGGAGCGCGTGGGCACGACCCGGGCTATGGAGGCTTCCTCTGGAACCTCGTGCAAGGCTCACTTGGGACCTCGGTCATCGACGTGCCCCCGCGACCTGGTCCCAGCGTTGCCTCGATCGTGTGGCACGCGTCCTGCGCGACGCTCTCCTTGCTGTTCGTGACCGGCGTCTTCGCTGTCTCGCTCGGAGCGCTGTTCGCCTTCGTGATGGTGCGAGCGCCGCGCTGGCGGCCGGTCGTCCGGGGAGTCGGCTTCGTCTGCGTCTCGCTGCTGCCGATCTGGACAGGCTTTTACCTCAGCATCTACTTCGGCGTCGAATGGCACGTGACCCGCATCACCGGCTATTGCCCGTTGCGCGCGACGCACGGATTCCAGTGCCATGGCCTCGAGCCGTGGCTGTCGTCGCTGGTACTGCCCGCGATCACGCTTGGGCTCTGTTTCGCGGCGATCTACGGCCGCTGGTGGGCGGCTTCGTTCCGCGACGGAGTCGCCGAGTACCGCAAGGAGGTGCAGGAAGGGCATGACGCTTCGGAGGCACGGCGAGGCCTACGGCGGTATTACGGCCTCGCGTTTGCGAGGCTCCTCTCGCGCGACTTCGGCTTCGCGATCGGATTCGCGACCTTCGTCGAGGTGGTGTTCGAGCTCCCCGGCCTGGGACACACAGTCTTCAGCGCGTCGTACCACGGCTCGAACGCAGCGGTGGTGGCGGGCGCGCTGGTGGCCGCCTCGGTTCTAGCGGCCGGTGTCAGCTTCTTTGTCGATGTCGCCTGCGCGGCAATCGACCCGCGCTTCCGCCGCTTCTAGGGCTTGCGGGCGACGACGATCAGGTCGCCGGGCACGCGCACCTCGCGGCGGCCCCAGCGGTTCGGGTCGGGCAGCTCCTCGAGCCGCTCGAGCGCCAGCCCGGCGCCGCCGAGGGCGTGGACGAGGCGGCCGATCGGCCACGTCTCGAAGTAGCTCTCGTGCCAGTGCAGCATCTGGTCGAGGCAGGCGGCGACCGGGTGCTCGTCGTAGAGGAAGAGGATCCCGCCCTTCTTCAAGGCCGCCGCAACCCCGTCGGCCCAGGCCTCGAGATCCCGGATCTCGGCCAGCGCGCCCCACGACTGGTAGACGACGTCGAAACGCTTGCGCCGCAGCTCGACCGGCAGCGCCTCGGGCGAGGCGGTCACGAGAGCCGCGTCCGGGAGCCGCTTCCGGGCCGCGACCACCGTCTTCTCCGAAGCGTCGACCCCCGTGACGAGCGCACCGAGGCTCATCAGGGCCGCCGTCTCGCGGCCCGCGCCGCAGGCGAGATGCAGCACGTGACGGCCGCCGATGTCCGGCAGCCGCTCCCGCACCTGCTTCGGCAGCGTCCGGCTCCCGCGCGTCGCTGAGCGGCGGATCCGCTTGTGTGCGTCCTCCCACGCTCGCAGGTTGCTGTCAGTCGGCTCCATCAGGCCAGCAGGGAGAAGCCGCCGTCGACGATCAGCGTGTGACCGCACACCATCGCGGCCCCGGGTGAGCAGAGGAACAGGACAGCGTCCGCGACGTCGGCCGCTTCGACGAGTCGGCCAGCGGGCGTGCGCTCGAGCCCCGAGGAGATCATCTCCTCCTTGTTCGGGAAGTGCTCCAGCGCGCCTGTCTCGACGACTCCGGCCGAGACCGCGTTCACCCGGATCCCGCGCGGCGCCAGCTCCACCGCCAGGTAGCGGACGAGCGCCTCCAGGGCGGCCTTCGAGACCCCGACGAGAACGTAGTTGTCCAGCACCCGGATCGAGCCGAGGCTCGAGATGGCGACGATCGACGAGCCTTCTGGCATCTCGGGTGCGCACGCGCGCGCAAGGGTGAGCAGCGCCCGAGCGTTCGCCGACATCGTCCAGTCCCAGTGCTTGTCCTCGGTCTCGAGCGCCGGCTTGATCACGCCCGTCGCGGCGTTGTGCACGAGCACGTCGAACGGCCCGAGGCCGGCCGCCTCCTGGGCGACCCGCTCCGACGAAACGTTGCCGCGCAGCAGCAGCGGCTCGGCGCCCGCGGCGCGCAACTCGTCGGCCGTCTCCTCGGCCGCGCGGTCGTTGCGGAGGTAGCCGATCGCCACGCGCGCCGCCCCTTGCTCGGCGAACCGCAGCGCGATCGCCTTGCCGATCCCCCGCGAGCCTCCCGTCACGAGGACGGAGGCACCCTCGAAGCTCATCGCCGTTGCGGCAGCGGCTCGTCGGCGGGCGCGGAGCTCGGGATCTCCTCCCAGCCGGGCACGTCGCGCCGCGCGCGCGGGCCCTCGTGCGCCTTCGACGAGCCGTGGCCGAGCCGGTCGAGCAGGTCCAGCTTCTCCTCTGCGTAGCGCCGCACCTCGTGCTCCTCCGGGAGGTCGAGCACGAGCTCCTGCACACGCGCCCGGAGCTGGTACGCGAAGTGCGGCGTCGCCGGTCCGACGAGTCTGTCGATCTCCTCGATGGTCGGGTCGGGCATGCCGAAAAGCCTACTGGGTAGGGTCGAGCGGATGCGCCGTCCCGAGCTCGCCGACCTGATGCTGCTCGCGACGGTGACGCTCTGGGCGCTCAACTTCACCGTCACCAAATACGTGATCTCGCACGGCTTCGCGCCGGTCGCGTACGGCGCGCTGCGCTTCGGTGCGGCGGCGGTGCTGTTCGGCGCGATCACCTGGTACCGCGAGCGCTCGTTCGCGCTCAGCCGTCGCGACCTGGGTTTCCTCGCCGTGACGGCGCTGATCGGGATCTTCCTGAACCAGCTCGCCTTCGTCTACGCGATCAAGCTCACGACGGCGACGACAGTCGCCCTGCTCTTCGGGACGCTGCCCGTGATGACGGGGATCTTCGCCTTCGCGCTCGGGATCGAGCGGCTGACCTCCCGCTTCTGGTTCGCGGCGGTGCTGGCCTTCAGCGGCGCCGCGATGGTGGCGCTGGGGTCCGGCGGCGGCGTCTCGGGCCAGCTCTGGGGCGACCTGCTCGGCTTCGCCGCTTCGGCGACGTGGGCCTGGTACACGGTCGCGGTCTCCCCGCTGCTGCGGCGCTACTCGACGCTGAGGGTGAGTGCCGTCGCCTTCACGATCGGGGCGGTCCCGCTGCTCGTCGTCGGTGCGCCCCAGCTCGCGCGGCAGGACTACCACCTCGGGGCGACGATCTGGCTGCTCTACGTGTTCGCGATCGTCGGGCCGCTCGTGATCGCGAACCTGCTCTGGTTCGGCGGGATCAGCCGGGTCGGCCCTTCGCGCGCCTCGGTCTTCGCCAACCTCCAGCCCTTCCTCGCGGCGATCTTCTCGCTGCTGATCCTCTCCGAGCCGCTGTCGCGGCTGCAGGTCGCCGGGGGCCTTGCGATCGCGGCCGGAATCCTCGTCTCACGACCACCGAGAGTGGCCCTCGCCCGTACGGGTACCGTGAGCTAGTGAGCACGATTCGAGAGCGGCTGGCGCGGACTCCGCCCGGCTACCGCTTCTCGAAGGGCCGGATCCTCGCGATCTACTCGGGGTTGATGGTGGCGCTGCTGCTGGCGGCGCTCGACCAGACGATCGTGGCGACCGCGCTGCCGCGCGTGGTCTCGGAGCTCGGCGGGATCACGCAGTACTCGTGGGTCTTCACGGCCTACGTGCTCGGCTCGACCGTGACGGTGCCGCTGTACGGGAAGCTCGGCGACGCCCACGGGCGCAAGCCGATGTTCATGATCGCGATCTCGATCTTCCTCGTCGGCTCGGTGCTCTGCGGACTGGCGCAGAACATGGTGCAGCTCGTCGTCTTTCGCGCCATCCAGGGCGTCGGTGCCGGTGGCCTCTTCCCGCTCACGCTCGCAATGGTCGCGATGATCGTGCCGCCACGCGACCGCGGCCGCTACCAGGGCCTGATCGGATCCGTGTTCGCCGGCGCGTCGATCATCGGACCCCTGGTCGGCGGGTTCATCGTCGACAACGCTTCATGGCGCTGGATCTTCTTCGTCAACGTGCCCGTCGGGATCGCGGCGATGGCCGTGATCGCGGTGACGATGCCCAAGCGGGCCTACAGGCAGGAGCACTCGATCGACTGGCTCGGCGCGGGCGTGCTCGCGCTGGGGACTACCGCGCTGCTGCTCGGGCTCGTTTGGGGCGGCAGCGACTACCCGTGGGGCTCGCCGCAGGTGCTCGGCGCGCTTGTCGCAGCGGTCGTGCTGCTGGCGCTCTTCGGGCTCGTCGAGAGCCGCGTCCGCGAGCCGATCCTGCCATTCGACCTGCTGCGCAACCAGACGGTCGCCTCGAGCGTGGCGTGCATGTTCCTCGTCGGCGCCGCCATGTTCGGGACGATCAGCTTCGTGCCGCTGTTCGTGCAGGGCGTGATCGGCACGTCGGCGACCTCGTCGGGCGTGGTGCTGACGCCGCTCCTGCTCGGCGCGGTCACGACGAGCTTCCTCTCGGGCCAGATCGTCTCGCGCACCGGTCGCTACCGGCCCAACACGCTGCTCGGCCCGGTCGTGCTCGGGCTCGGCGAGGTCCTGCTCTGGCGCATGGGGGTCGATGCCACCAACGCCGAGGCGGCACGCAACATGGTCATCGCCGGGATCGGGCTCGGGATGATGATGCAGATCTTCGTCCTCTCGATCCAGAACTCGGTGCAGCGGTCGCAGATGGGCTCGGCGACCGCCCTGAGCCAGTTCTCGCTCTCGAGCGGAGCCACCCTCGGCGTGGCGCTGATGGGGGTGATCGTCAATCAGCGGCTGCCGGAGAGCGCCCGGTTGGAAGGCACCGCGATCCATCGCCTGCCCCCCGCGGGCCGGGAGGCGCTGGCCAACGCGCTGCAGCCCGCATTCCTGCTCGCGGCGGTCCTGTGCGTGCTCGTCTTCGTGATCTCGCTGCTCTGGGTGAGGGAGGTCCCGCTGAACAAGGGGCTCGAGGACACTCCGCACGGGGACGAGACTTCTCCGCAGCCAGCCGTACTAAGATCCGAATCGTGAGCGCTACCGACTTCATGCCGCTCGAAGGCTGGGATCACGTCGAGCTGTGGGTCGGCAACGCGAAGCAGGCGGCGTACTTCTACGAGCGCGCTTTTGGCTTCACGCGCACAGCGTACGCGGGGCCCGAGACCGGCGTTCGCGACCGCGCCTCGTACGTGCTCGAGCAGGGTGAGATCCGGCTCGTCGTCACGAGCGGGCTGCGCGCCGACAGCGAGGTGGCCCAGTTCGCGGGCCGACACGGCGACGGTGCGAAGACGATTGGCCTCCAGGTGCCGAGCGCCGGCGAGGCGTACCGCCAGGCCGTGCAGCGAGGCGCCCGCGGAATCGCGGAGCCGCACTGGCTCGAGGACGACTTCGGCCGCGTCGAGCTCGCGGCGATCGGGACGTACGGCGACGTCGTCCATGCCTTCGTCAACCGGCACGACTACGCCGGGCCGTTCCTCCCGGGCTACCAGTCAACGGTCGAAAACGGCCAGGCCGCCGGCGTCGGGCTGAAGGCGCTCGACCATGTCGTCGGCAACGTCGAGCTCGGCCGGATGAACCACTGGGTCGGCTTCTACGAGCGGGTCTTCGGGATGACCAACATCGTCCACTTCGGCGACGACCAGATCCAGACCGAGTACTCGGCGCTGATGTCGAAGGTGATGGCGGACGGGAGCGGCAAGATCAAGTTCCCGATCAACGAGCCGGCCGAGGGCAAGCGCAAGAGCCAGATCGAGGAGTACCTCGAGTTCAACCACGGCCCGGGCGTGCAGCACATCGCCCTGCAGAGCGAGGACATCGTGCGCACGGTCGAGGCGATGAAGGAGCGAGGCGTGCTCTTCCTCGACACCCCCGACGCGTACTACGACGAGGTCGAGGGCCGCGTGGGGGCGATCGGCGAGGACTACACCGACCTGCAGCGGCTGAAGATCCTGGCCGACCGCGACGACGACGGCTACCTGCTGCAGATCTTCACGAAGACGGCGCAGGACCGGCCGACGGTGTTCTTCGAGGTGATCGAGCGCCACGGTGCGACGACGTTCGGCGAGGGCAACTTCAAGGCCCTCTTCGAGTCGATCGAGCGCGAGCAGGCGCTCCGCGGCAACCTCTAGCCGCTCGCGCGTACGACACCGCAGTAGCGCCAGCCGAGTGCGGGGAGGCCTCCGCGGGCGATCAGCCTCTGCTCCTCGTATTCGAGCGACTGCTTGTCGAGCATGCGGGCCAGGTACGGGCGCTCGCCCTCGCTGAGCACGTCGAAGCCCTGGTCGAGTGCGGCTCGAACCAGCTCGCCCGTGTGGAGCTCGCCGTGCTCGGCCTGCCAGTCCTCGACGGATCGAGGATCGTCGTGGTCGGCGACCCAGGCGGCAGCGCGCTCGTCGTAGCGCTCCCACGAGAACTCCTCGACGAACAGCCGCCCGCCCGGACGGAGCAGGCGCACGATCGCCGTGAGCACTGGCTCGAGGTCGGCGTGGTGCAGGGCCATCACGGCGCACGCCGCGTCGAAGCGGCCGATCGAGGCCACGTCTTCGACCTGCTCCCGGATCAGGCGGGGCCGCGCAGGCGCCTTCGGGTCGACTCCGACGGAATCGAGGCCGCGGGCCGCCAGCCGGTCGACGAGGCTGCCGTCACCGCAGCCGACCTCGAGCACTCGCGACCTCGCGGGCAAAGCACCGAGGACGACCGCGTCGAAGCCGCGCCACCAACGATCGCCGCCCACGTCTAGCTCGCGCGCTGCTCCCAGCGGCGGAGGCCCTGCTCGGGGTCCCACGCGAGGCCGTAGCGGTGCTCCTCGGCGAAGGTGACGAAGCCCGCCGAGTCGACGTCGACCGCGAACACGTGGTAGTTCGGCTCCTCCGGCTCCCAGTCGATGCGGGCCTTGATCGTCTCGCGATAGCGCGCGCGCCGCTCTTCGGACGGCTCGACCGGCACCACGCGACCGTAGAGCTTGAAGTCGCCCTCGTTGCCGAGGCGGGTCGAGACGACGCTGTGGACGACGAGCCGCGGGTCGCGCAGCAGGTCGAGCGCCTTCGGCGAGCGCCACATCATCCCGAGCATCAGCTCGCCGTCGACGAACTCAGGTTCGACCGGAGAGATCCGCGGCCAGCCGTTCCGGCGCAGGGTGCCGACGAGGCACAGCTCGCGCCCGCGCAGCCGCTCCTCGCCGAGGACCGCGAGCTCCGGGCAGGCGTCGGCGAACTCGTCCCAGCGCATCGGCCCGAGGCTAACGGTTAGGTCGCGGCGCAGTGGGTACTGCCCGGCGCAATGAGTCTCGGCCTCGAGCTTCTGCGCGCGCCCGCCCGCCAGTCCGGATCGCTCTCCGAGACCGGTCACCGGCCGTGGCCGCTCCCGGCCGGCTCGTGGCTGATGGGCCAGACGTGGGAGGACCTCCTGTTCGCGCACTGGCGCGTGGACGCCGACGCGCTCCGGGCGCACCTGCCGCCCGGCCTGACGATCGACGAGCACAACGGCAGCGCGTGGCTCGGTGTGACCCCGTTCGTCCTCACCGGCTTCCGGCTGCGCGGCACGTTGCCGCTGCCGCTGGTCTCGAGCTTCTCCGAGCTGAACGTCCGCACCTACGTCAGCGCGGAGGGCAAACCCGGCATCTGGTTTTTCAGCCTCGACGCCTCGAGCCTCGTCGCGGTCGAGGCCGCGCGCCGCGCTTACAGGCTGCCCTACTTCCACGCGCGGATGTCCGTCGACCGAGCCGGCGCGAGGGTCGGCTACCGCACCGCGCGCCGCGAGGGGGTGCGGCCGTTCGTCTTCGAGGGCTCCTACGGCCCGGCCGGCGACTCCGCCGAGCCAGAGCCCGGCACGCTCGAGCACTTCCTCACCGAGCGCTACTGCCTGTACGCCTCGGACGAGGCGGGCCTCCACCGCGCCGAGATCCATCACGGACCGTGGCGGCTCAGCCCGGCCGATGCGGAGATCGACTTGAACACGATGGCCCCGGACGGTCTCGAGCTCGAGGGCCAGCCTCTCTGCCACCTCGCCGAGCGCCAGGACGTCGTGATCTGGCCGTTACAGCAAATCCCCCGCAAATAGTGGGAAAGCGGGCCGCAAGTCCGGCCCTGCAGCGGGATCTTCTTAGACAGCAAGCGACCCAGTGGAGGCACTTACAGATGAAGAAGCGATGGATTTTGCCGGGCCTGCTCGCGGCCGCTTTCGCGCTCGCGGCGACCGGTCTTGCAGACCCCGGCCACGGGAAGGGCAAGGGCCACGGCCACCATGGCAAGTTCGGGCCCTACAACGTGGTCACCGATGATCACGGTTCATGCGGCAATGCGTGGGCCGTCGACACCGAGAAGCGCACGTTCAAGGTGCACCGCAACGGCGACGGCTCGTACACGCTGACGCGGTACGACCGCGGCAAGTTCCTCACGAACGCCGGCCAGAGCCCGGGCGCCTGTGAGACGAAGGGCAAGCACGGCGCGACCGTCCTCGCCGGCATCCACGGGAAGTTCCAGGGCTACATCCGCGGCCGCGTCACGGGCGGCACGTTCGACCCGAAGGCGACCTGCCCGGCCGACTGTGGCTTCACGGACGTCTGGATCGCGACGTTCTTCGGGCCGAGCGCAACGTTCTCGTGCTTCACCGACTCGCGCGCGTGCCACTTCGGCTTCCAGTACCACGCACGCCACCAGGGCCTGCGGTTCCACCACTGGTACGACGTGGGCAAGGGCGCCGGGACGATGCTGCACGAGCGCTTCCACGGCGACATCGCGAACGCCTAGCCCCAACCAGTTCCTGCTCAGCCGAAGGGCCCGCCGAGAGGCGGGCCCTTCTCTTTGCATGCGATCCTTCGCCGCGTGAGCCCGCAGCGCAGGACCGCGCTCGTCTCGATCGTCGCCGCGTGCGTGCTGATCGGGGTCAAGCTCGTGGCCGGAATCGCCACGAACAGCCTCGGCCTGCTCTCCGAGGCGGCACACTCGGGGACCGACCTGATCGCGGCGCTGCTGACCTTCGTCGCTGTCGGAGTCGCCGGCCGGCCGGCCGATCACGGGCACGCCTACGGCCATGGCAAGGCAGAGCACCTGGCCGCGCTCGCCGAGGCGGCGATCCTCGTGGTGGCGAGCCTTGCGATCGCCTGGCGTGCGCTCTGGCGGCTGTTCGGCCTCGCCAGCGGCCAGGTCGACCCGAAGTGGTACGCGCTCGCGCTGATCGGCGGCGTGATGGTGGTCGACGCGATCCGCGCCTACGTCTCCTATCGCACGGGACGGCGATACAACAGCCCGGCGCTGCAGGCCAACGCCCTCCACTTCGCCAGCGACTTCGCAGGCTCGACCGCGGTGTTGCTCGGACTGGTCGCGGCGCGTGCCGGCTACCACTGGGCCGACTCCGCGGCCGCGCTCTTCGTCGCCGGCCTCGTCCTTCTTGCGGCCGGGCGCCTGATGCGGCTGAACGTGGACGTGTTGATGGACCGCGTGCCCCCGGCTGCGGAGGAGGCGGCACTCGCCGCGATCGGCTCGCTTCCCGGGATCGAGCTCAGGCGGCTGCGCATGCGCCAGGCCGCGGGGCGCCAGTTCGCGGATGTGGTGATCGGGGTTCCGCCGGGGGCGGCGGTCTCGCAGGGCCACGCCGCGGCCGACGCCGTCGAGGAGGCCGTCCACGATGCGCTGCCGCAGAGCGACGTGGTCGTGCACGTCGAGCCGCAGCAGGACGAGGCGGCGCTGCGTGAGCGCGTGCTCGCGGCCGCCCAGCGGGTGCCGCGCGTGCGCGAGATCCACAACCTGTCGCTGCTCGAGGTCGGCGGCCACACCGAGGCGTCGCTCCACCTGAAGCTCCCCGGCGACCTGCCGCTCGAGGAGGCCCATTCGATCGCGACCGAGGTCGAGCGCGCGATCGTCGAGTCGGTGCCCGAGGTCGACTCCGTGCAGACGCACCTGGAGCCGTTCGCGGAGGCGGCGGAGGGGCGCGTCGGCGGTGCCGCCACCGACCGCGCGCTCGTCGAGCGGATCGTGCGCGACGCGACCGGGCAGCCGCCGCGCGAGCTGCGCTTCCTGCACACCGACAACGGCCTGCTCGCCTACCTCACGCTCGGGCTCGACCCGTCCACCTCGCTCGCCGAGGCGCACGCGCAGGCGAGCGAGATCGAGGAGCGCATCCGCGGCGAGCGGCCCGGGATCGCCAACGTGATCGTCCATACAGAACCATGAAGCTGTGCATGTTCACTCCCGTCGAGCACGAGATCCGCGGCTGGCCGGGGCGGATCGAGGGCGACCGCGTGATCCAGCTGGCCGCGCAGACGCTCGAGTCGTTCTTCACCGGCGGAGGAAGCGCCCGCGAGCACGCCGAGTTCTCGCTCGCCGAGGTGCGGCTGCTCGCGCCGGTGCGCAGGCCTCCGTCGGTGCGTGACTTCTACGCCTTCGAGTCACACGTCCAGAACGCGCGGCGCGTGACGGGCCGCGGGGAGGTGCCGCCCGAGTGTTACGAGATCCCGGCCTTCTACTTCTCGAACCCGGCGGCGATCTACGGCCCCGACGAGGAGATCCCGTACCCGGAGGGCACGGAGGCGCTCGACTATGAGCTCGAGGTGGCGGCGGTGGTCGGAGCGGACGGGGCGATCGGCGGTTTCACGGTCCTGAACGACTGGTCGGCGCGAGATCTGCAGCGGCGCGAGATGAAGATCGGCCTCGGGCCGGCCAAGGGGAAGGACTTCGCGACTTCGCTCGGCCCGGTCGTCGTGACCCCCGACGAGCTTGGCGACCTGCGTCTGGAGATGGTCGCCCGCGTCAACGGCGAGGAGCGCTCGCGCGGGAACCTCGGCGACATGTACCACTCGTGGGAGGCGATCGTCGCCCACGCCTCGCGCAACACCGAGCTGCGCCCCGGCGACATCCTCGGCTCGGGCACCGTCGGCACCGGCTGCATCCTCGAGCACGGCGACGAGCGCTGGCTCCAGCCCGGCGACGAGGTCGAGCTCGAGGTCGAGGGGATCGGCGTTCTGCGAAACCGGATCGGGTAGAGATACGAGCGTGAAGGTCGCGGTCATCGGCGCAGGCGTGATGGGCCTCGCCACCGGCTGGGCGCTCAAGCGCCGCGGCCACGAGCCGGTGGTCTACGAGCAGTTCACCGTCGGCAACGCGCACGGGTCGAGCCACGGCCGCTCTCGGATCTTCCGGCTCGCGTACGCCGAGGACGAGTACGTGCGCCTCGCCCAGGAGTCGCTCGGGCTCTGGCGCGAGCTCGAGGCGGAGAGCGGCACGACCGTGCTCGAGCTGCCCGGCCTTGTCGAGATCGTGCAGACGCTCGAGGAGAGCACCGCACACACCCTGGAGCGCTGCGGGGTCGCCTGGGAGCGGCTCGAACGCGAGGAGGCCGAGCAGCGCTACCCGATCCGCGTGCCCGACGGCTCGTTCGTCGTCGTGCAGCCCGAGGCCGGCATCGCCCGCGCCGACAAGGCGCTCGCCGCGTTCACGCGTGCCCATCCGGACGAGGTCGACGCCGATGCAGTGGTCGTCACCGCGGGTCCGTGGGTGAACGAGCTCCTCGACGAGCCGCTGCCCGTGAAGACGACCCGCGAGACCCTCTGCTACTTCCGGCTCGACGGCGAGCGGCCGATCCCGTCGGTCGTCTCGTTCAAGCCGGAGCGGCACACGCACGACATGTATTCGCTCCACGACCCGCAGCACGGGTTGAAGGTCGGGGCACACCACGCGGGGCCGGAGGCCGACCCGAACGTGCCCGGCGAGCCGGAGCCCGAGCTGATCGAGCGCATCGCGGCCTGGGCAGCGGCTACCTATCGCCTCGACGACGCGACGCCGGTCGGCGCCGAGACGTGCATGTACACGACCACCGCGGACGAGACGTTCATCCTCGAGCGCCGGGGCCGGATCGTGATCGGCTCCCCGTGCTCGGGCCATGGCTTCAAGTTCGCGCCGGCGATCGGCGAGCGCCTCGCCGACCTCGCGCTCGCGGCTGCCTGACTATCCTTCTCGCGTGCCCACGTACCAGCTCCGAGGTGAGGTCCCGCGCAAGCGTCACGTGCAGTTCCGCGACAACGGGCGGC
>Ga0193704_1000057_pt1 | contig 18007 bp, 17 predicted proteins | sample U3m1metaG_FD_143047 | JGI IMG/M metagenome (GOLD analysis project Ga0193704, IMG submission 143047) | Soil microbial communities from a riparian zone of the East river system, Colorado, United States - U3m1 | ecosystem: Environmental > Terrestrial > Soil > Riparian zone | place: USA: East River... | reverse complement strand
CTCATATCGTTTGTAATATAATTCAAGTTTAATCATGTCATTAATACAGATTTTAAGAGTTGACTAGAGGGAGTACTGTTAGTGCCAGTTATTTATCATATGATTCGTTATCGTCAGTTTGATGTGGACAGATTTCTTTTCAGAACGAAGGAATATGCTATGATAGGTATCATTTGCATAATGCTTGCTATGTACTTAGGTTTAGGATTGGCGTTGAATTCCAGGATACCAGCTCAGATTGCATACAGTTTAGCTTTTGTTTCCTTTCATCTTTATTTTCATTCGATCCTTCGACATACGCATACTTGAATAGATAGGAAGACAATTATTAGACAGCAGAGATGTTTGGAGTACAAAACGGGTATATGACATCATTGCGAAATAATGTATATGCATTCAAAAAAAACATTACACTAAGTTCTTTTAATCCCATGTTGTACAGATATCCTTATGTAAGTACGGTGTTTTGCATCTAAACAAGAAAAACCGTATCTCTACTTTTCCAAGATCTTTTCTCTTCCTTCTCTAATCAAATTGTATCGAATAAGGATCCTTCTATTTATTCCTACTAGCAAGCCAAAAGAAATCATTAAAAGCAAATCAAATGCTATCGTTGCAAGTACTGTTGTTGAATTATCAATGTAAATTATCCCTCGTCGACTTGGCGTAAACAAACTGCCAATAAACAAGACAGATATTATTAGGCGTGATGCTGTTCCTATCACATATGCAATATGGATGTGTGTTCCCCCCTTTACATAGATAGAACCAGACTTTGATTCCTTCCAGAACGATATAAGGCGATTTGAATATAAGTAGGAAGTTTGTTCTACAGCAAAAAACAAAATTAAATAAGCAATAAGATATAAAACTGAAATGCCAATATTATAAAATGAATCAAAGACAATAATAGAACCTAATGCCAAAAAGAAAATAGACTCTGCTAGAATTATCGGCTTCGTTACTCTTCTTCCATGTCTGGTCCATTTGAGTCTGGTAACGATTACAATTACGATAACTATACTATACAATATTATCCTACCTATATCGGCCATTTACTGTTATCGACTTTCGTGCTTATGATATATGGAGTTTTGCAGGATCAATATAGTTAGATGTAATAGCGACTGTAGTTTGTATTGCGGAGTATAACGAAATTAATGATTATAGCTAATACAAGTGTTGGCTTAGAATCCGTCTCTATAAACGCTATATCGCTCTCATATTACACATTCCACTATGTTCAAGACATCAATAAAAATTGTGAGTGTGGAAAGTCTACCTATTCTTTGCACTATTGTCTTGTCTGTTATCAATTTTAGACTTTCTACTTATTTTCTGCTTATACTGAAAACATAGCTTTTCAGACTATCATTATTGATAATCTTAGTATTTACTATCGTTGCATATTCTTATTCCTCTCCATTATTATTGCACAAAATAGTACTTCATCATCATCGAAACCACCAGCAGCATTTGTTAAATCATTTGAAAAACTAGTGAAGGAAAGCTCACAATCTAACGCAGAGTTACCAAAATGAAATTGGAAAATGGAAGGCACATCAATATGACAACAAGACAATGATTTCAGTTACAAGTAATTATTTACCCAAATATGAGAATCTGGTTAATGATCCAAAACGTTGCAGCCTCCCAAGCAATACCAAAATGCTACAGATATATATACAAAGAGTCTTGAATCGGAGCTTCAAAGTTATATTCATTTCAGGAATTATTTATCGACAAATAATTCTACTGAGAATGAATTGTCTTCAAAATTTCTGGATGACGCATTCAAATTCGAAATTGACTCTTTTAAGGCGCTCAAGTCATCTGGAATGTTTAGAATTGTGCCATGACCAGGACATGTCACCATTTTATACCTGGCATTGTGAGGCCAATAGCTTGCGTTGGCAACGGGAATTATAGGCAACCTAACTTCATTTCGATCAGCAATATGTTTATCAAGAATTCATTGAAGATGCATTTCTTCTCAGTGTATCGGCGTATCGATCTGATAGGAATTTTAGGAAGGCGAACTCCCCAGGAATAGAAACGCTCTTGCTTGAGGCCTGAAGCTCGTTTACTAACCTACTAACAGGTCCTTGTGATGAGTTGGTTCTACTCAATACAACGTTCCTAATTATGTCACGCTTAGATTTTTTTATTCTGTTGTATGGAATATTCTCAACAGCAGCCATAACGAAGATATTGGGCAGATCTTCCTGAACGTCATCCTCTATATCCTCCCAGTCATCCTGTATATCAAGCAGCGCCTGATTGTAATGAAGAACTAGTGCGACATTTTCATTAAAGCTTGGAAGCTTCGCATCCAAAACCTTTGCATAGACTAGTGAAGCATCTGATGATTTTGACAGATTAAAATGTCTTATTTCAGTATAAGAGAAGCTGTAGTTTTTAAGGATTCGACGTTTTATAATCTGCTCAAATTTCCAGAACGCCGAAAACTGCCCTAACGAATAATCTATAGAGTAAATGAGATGTTGCGCATCACGTTCGGACTTTAGAAAATCATTTATTGATTTAAGCACTCGTTTTGCGAGCAGAGCGTATCTCTTATTCCCAGTCTCATAGAATCTATCTGAGAGAAGAACGTATCTAGTTAATGACCTTACTATCCTATATACCCATAATCCCACGGCTATATTTTTTGTGTCGAAGTAGGCAGCTATAAAGTAGGTAGGGTCCTGTGCATTTTCATCAATGGCACGAATTGAATTATCTATACTCTGGTCAAAGCTGCTTAATAATGTACTTAAAGACACCATCTGCTGTACGAAAAGTGGCGTATAAGTCATAGAATTTAGATCTCTTATTGACTTAGAAATTTTATCTAAATAGACCCTGCGTTCGAAATCGCTAATCTTAGGTGTGATTTCCATTTTCTGATAATATGATTTCCGCAGCATCCCAAAATTATAAATATTACGGCATTACGGAACCCTAACTGTATTATATTTGCAGTAACGGTATAAGTGCGAATATTCCCTCTATTCTACATAAGATGGAAACGCGATCTGCAAGTCTTGTTTCTATTATTCCTAATACAACCTGGGTACGTGCTTTAATAGAAAGTGAATCTTAGTAATGAATATGGGGAAGTACAATAAAGGCTCGAATTTGCTCATAATCGTAGGAATAGTGGGATTGGTAGTGGCCATAATCGTGGGAATCGTGATATGGCGGGCGATTTTGAGATGATACCAACAACTACGATTACGTCTAAGACAATCTGAGGAGTCCTCGTGTTACCGTTTATGCACTCTGCAATGCGAAGCGTTACTAGATAAATTCAGGTACACATGTACGGTATATCTAATCTGTTGCCGTTGCAGAATAGAGCTAGCCTATAGAAACGAAAAAGACGCTGACTTGACTAAATAATTTTGCCTGCACTTCCTATAATGGTAAGAAATGGTATATATCAACCTCTCTTGTTCTCTAGCTCTAGTCTTATTCATTTCTATCATTGCCTTTGTATCGCTCTTTCAGTTTTAGGCCGAATTTTCAATAAATAAATAGCAAAGCTTAATGGATACATCTGATTGTTAATAGGACATGTCAGATACAAAAAACAAGACTATAGCTCGAACGTTTGTCGAAGAGATATTTAATGCGAGGAAACCAGAGATGGCAAAGAAGTTCGTTACCCCTGATATAATTTACCACGGGATGGCTGAAGAGGTTAAGGGTCTTGAGGAATTCAAACGTTGGGTATCCGAAGATCTCTCAGCCTTTCCAGATATGCGTGTAACAATAGTAGATGACATTGCGGAACAAGACAAAGTTGCCATTAGATGGACCTTAAAAGCTACACATGAAAAGGACTTTGCTGACTTTCCAGCCACTCATAAGAAGATTGAGACTCAAGGAGTTGAAATCCTTCATTTTGAAGGAGACAAAATTAAGGAGGCATGGACTATAGCTGATATGTCTGTATTGATCCAGTGATTAATGGGTTCAAAGTTACTAGAGTTCTATTTATATTGGATTGACATTTTAGGATCAACTCGTCTAATATCACTACACATCCACTGCAGGTATTATCGTCATCGGATTAACAATCTCTATCAATTTAGGCAAAATATTTAGTCATATCTAGAATAGATCTCAGCCTTATCTTTGCCGAACATGATCCCTATGGGTCCAACTAATCTTTTTCGATGGTTATTATCCAAGTATTAAAACTAGGAGTACGCAATCTTCGAAATGTTCGCAAACGGTCTATGGCAATTGGTTTAGAGCGTAGCAGCGGAACTAAATTTGATAAAATGAGGATAGCGAGACCTGCCTCAACAGAGCTCAACTAATGAATTTTCAAACTGGATCTACAAAATCTGGAGTTTAATGATTCGATTCTACAATTTATTGGATCTTAAATAATTATTGACCGCTTGTTCAGCTGCAGCTTGTAGCTTATATCTTTGATAACAAGTCAGCCTTGAGTTTCTGAAATTCTTCTTCTGATATTATTCCTTGTTGTTTGAGATCAGCATATTTTTTCAATTTCTGGATAGGGTCTTCCTGCTGTGCCTGCTGTGCCTGCTGTGGTTGGGGATTCTGTTTTTGTTGTTGTAGCGATTCGATCTGCCTTTGTTGTGCTTCTATTTGTTGTTGTGCTTGATTTTGTTGAGCTTCGTATCCTTTGGCCTGTTGCTCCATCTCCGCTCCTGCACGCCTTCTTGCTACACCTGCCCCTATAGCTGCTGAAGCCCATCTTCCTCTCATAATCTTCAAGAGAAGATAGGAAGTTATTATACTTTATGAAGGGGTTCGAGCCTATCCACCTCGAGACGTTCTCACAATCCCTGCTTGCTTTATCGCCTTCTGCTTCGTTGAGATCAGTTACTACATCATTTCCCTTACCACATTGGAGTTTGTCTGTACCGCCACTACGAGCCAAAATATAATAGGCACTTTTTCCGATTGAGTTCATATGGGAAGGGTACATGATGACCAAAGAGCTTTAGTCCTGCAAGGTGGCGGCTCGCTTGGTGCGTATGAGGCAGGGGTGTACCAGGCAATATACGAAAGGATCACTAAAACAGATAGAGAAAAAGGAGTTAAAGGTAAACCATTTTTAAATATTGTCGCTGGAACGTCAATAGGTGCGATAAATGCTGCAGTAATTGTAAGCTATGTGGTGGAAAATGGTACATGGGAAGGCTCTTCAGAAAGACTAAATGAATTCTGGGAGTATTTATCAAAGGAATCATCCCTGGACAGGATTCCGGGTTTTACAGATTGGTGGGATTATTTACATAACAACATTCACAGTGGTATTTCTTCCGGGGAGGCTGCAAGAAGATATTATTCAGCAAAGGAATTTTCGATTACAGGAGTACATACTGTCTTCTCTCCTTTAATTCCATTGGTCGATACTAGATTCTTTGATCCTCTAAAGATTTGGTATCGCTTTGACAGTGAACCATTGAAGAGAAGCTTAGAAAGATTTGCAAAATTTCCAATAGCAACATCTTTCGATGAGAAATCATCATTGCCCCAACCAAGACTTCTCCTCGTGAGTGTTGACGTGGCAGAAGGAGCTGCTGTAGTATTTGATAGTTACGAAACGGAAGATGGCTCTAGAAAATCTGAATATGGAAAATATATTACTCAAAATGGAAAAGAAGTGGGACATAAACATATTATAAGGTACAACGATGGAATTACGTCACAGCACGTTATTGCAAGTGCGTCGGTTCCTATCAATTTTAGTTATACTCCTTTAGAAGTAGAAAGTTACAATAGCAATAGCGCTAATTATGAAAAGAATATGCGCCACTTTTGGGATGGCGGAATAATGAGTAACACTCCATTAACACAACTTGTTAGACTACACCGTCTTTATTGGCTAAAAGTAAAGGGTTTAAGAGACACAGTTCCAAAGTTAGAAATAGGTATAGTCAATGTTCATCCAGTTAAACAAGACACAATTCCTTGGGACCATGATGGTGTTATAAACAGAAATAATGACATAACCTTTTCAGACAGAACAGAACGAGAGCAACAGGCTTTGTTGCTTGTATCAGACTATGTGGATCTGGCAAGGGAATTGATCAAGATTGCAAAAGATCATGGTGCAAAAGATGATGTCATAAATAATTTATTGAACAAAAAGACGATGAACCATGGTATGGCAATCAAACCTAGAAAATATTCGGACATACTAGTAGGACAATTTGAAATAGGAAAAGTTATACGAATAAACCGCAAAAATGATGAAAACACGATATCAGATAAAATATTTGACTTTTCTTATAAGACAATTAGGCAGTTAAGAGAAAGTGGGTATAACAATAGTATGGATCTTAGTGATGTGGAATTTAGTTAGGAATAGTAGATACATAATTTCGGAAGTTACGCGTTAGGTTCGGTTAAGAATGGAGATGAGCTTGTCAGATCTTGTAGGATAACGTTTCCTTCAATATAGTATTCCAAGGGTTACAATATACTAAACAAAGTTTTGATAAAGATTGTGTGAACTTTGTTTTGTAATACTGGAGGTTGGAAGTTGTAAGAAATGGAGCTTATAATTAGCATCAATTTCCCTATTATAATGAGATCGGTATATGATGAGTGTTATGATGAATGACCAGTACCGATACGACAATGTTTAATTAATATAGTTGGGATTGGAATATTATGAGCATTTCGGAAGATGATGTGAGCCACCAGAACGTGCAACAAAAGATCACTGATTTGAGAACAAATTATCCTCTTGCAGCCGCCATACTAGAAAGGCTTCATAATATGGATCTGAAAGAGACTACAACGGCCATGTTTATAGTCGATGGGTTGGACTTGCTACCAAGGATTCGTGCGATGCTAATTCTGCAATCATAACAATTCAATTTATCAATTTCTTTTTTGATTGCTAACTAAGCCACAAGTACCATCTTTGTCTCAAGATGTTTGTCAATTACTCGCTTATTGCAGCATTAGACTGACCTAATTCTTTGCTATCTTTATGTTATAAAATGATATATTCCAACTATACCGACAATGACCTAGACTATTTAGTCTGCCTTAGGAGTAGCATTTTTACCTTTGACTTCGAATTTCCATCCGACTTCTAACATACTATCTTCATCAGTATAGTACGCGTCAACTTTCTAGATCATTAAGTGATCTCTCGCAGTAGCATCTTGCTGTTATGATCTATGAGATATGAATATACACAGGCGTTAAATTCTAGGATTATTGTCGTTAGGGCGGATTTGATGTGTTCTGAGTCTTAATATTACAAATAATGGAACTATAGATAATGGAATAATCGATGCGATGGTGAAATTGAAAATTGATACGATTAGAGAAATTGCATAGACTGATGGGATCACGCAAAAGCCGAGCAGTGTGCCTCTTGAATCAGGATTATGCATTACTTTGCCTTTCCCAACATAAAACAATATCAAGATCAGAAGTAATCCTGCAGAGATCTCAACAAACGATATAAAAACTAAAGATCTTGTAGTTTTATCTTGATGGAATGCTACATTTCCAACGGGTGTGAGTGTAACCAGTATTAGGAATATCAAGGATAATGAAATCACGACATCGTCTAATTGTTTGATATAATCTAGGAGGATAGTAAAAGTAACCCAGAATAAGAAGACTACTATGAAGCTATTTACATATGCTACAAGAGTAGCAAAGAAAACTTGTGGTTGAAAGGCATCTGGATCAGTAGTTGCTAAAGTGGCAAGGTTGTATACGAGTAAGACGACAGCTACCACTATTACTGAATCACTAAATGATTTTAATCGATCTGGTTTTAGTAACACCTTGTGTCTTTCTTATAATAAGTTAGGTCCCGAGATAAAAATCTCCCCTAGTTTAGATTTCTCAAAATACTGTGAAATACTATATGCTAGAAGCAAAGCAACTGATAATGTTGCTCCGTTCTGGCCAAATAATATCGTGACTGCTCACTACTATTATCACAACTTGGTTTGAAAATATTAACTTTCGATGGTATATAAAGAGATTTAGATTTTGATTTAGATTAAGGGTTTTTTTCTGTATCTTGTATTGCCTTAATCCCTTGTTCTTTTGCCTCTTCGTAGCCGTCCTTAATTAGCTGCCTTATTGTATTATATGAGAAGTCAAAAGTCTTGTTAGCAACTGTATGAATGTCGTTCTTACGTTGTAATCTAAGTGTAAAATCCAAAGGTACTCCTCCTTCTAATAGATTGCCATATGTGAATTGCTTTCCAGTCGAGAAATGTCTAGTGAGTGCTTGCTGCTGCAAAATGCTGTTTATTAGATCCTTTCCAACTCCGTTATCTTGAGCAAGTTTTATCAGTGTTTTACCTAGATTAACATAATCAGACATCAGGATCGCCATTCTTTCATCAAACAGCGTCTTATCATGGTACGTTAGGTCATTTTTTCTATCTACTACGCCGTCATAATCAGTAGGTAAATAATCCTGTCTAATTGGGTGTAAGTTAATTATGGTAACTCTTAGAGGCGGAACCTCACATTTTCTAATGAAATGCCAATACCTTCGATGTTCGATTACGGTCTCTCTCAGTGGAGTGTTACTAAGCAAGCCCCCGTCCCAAAAGTAACGAACTTTCTTATCAGTAGTAACATCATTGTTAGTAATATTGTTACTGTTGTCATTAACATTATTATTATTATTTTTGGCTACACTACTATAATCCTCGACTAACTTCGTATAATCATAATTTACAGGTACAGATCCACTGGCGAGAACAAAATCAGACGGTATTCCGTCATTATATTTTATAACATGTTCATATCCCTCCTGTTCATTACTACTCCTTGCGAACTCAGGACCGTAATTCCCATATTCTGTTTTGCGACTACCATCCTCCTTCATGTAACTATCAAATACGACTGATACTCCTTCTTGGACATCTATACTCACCAAAAGCAGCCTAGGTTCATTATTTTCAAAACTGGTGCCTATCGGGAACTTTGCAAATCTCTCAATACTTTTTCTTAACGGTTTGTTGCTATAAAGGTACCATGTATTCATAGGATCGAAGAATCTCTTATCACCCAAAGGTGTTGAGGGCCGAAATACATTGGGTACGCCCTTGAGGATGAATTCCTTTGTGCTATAATATCTCCTAGCAGATTCGCCAGTAGCTACATTGTTATTGACACGGTGCCAATAATCCCACCAGTGAGAGATATGAGGGAGTTTATCAACAAAAGCTTCAGTCGAAAGATACTCCCAGAATTCAATCAACCTGTCAGCTGACCCTTGCCAAGTCTTATTTTCTTTTACATAACTTACTAGCACAGCCGCATTCATAGCGCCTATTGAAGTACCTGCAACAATGTGAAACATCGGCTTGTCTTGCCTACCTAATCTCTCGTCTCTCTCGGAGAGCAATTCAAAAGCTGCTTTATAAGCCCCTGCTTCATATGCTCCTAATGATCCTCCTCCTTGGAATATCAACGCTCTATGGAAGTCATTCATGGGCTAGTTAGGTCTCTCTTAAGTTATCCTTTTTATAATTTTATGCTCTCATTCAATTAATAAGCCAACCATACGTTAATAGCTCAATACAGATCAGATCAGATCACATCACATTTATGCAGTACTATCTAGCTAAAATAGATTTAAATGCTCAATTACTAATAATAGATGACCCATCCGAATAACCCGCTTGGTGGTAGAAATTGATGTTCACAACCAAAAACAATTTCAGTGCTATGGTTACAGATATGACTTAATTGAGAGACAAGGACACTAACCTTAAAGGCATTCTAATAAACATGTGAGATTGAGGTATTGACGTCTTAAATAAGTTGGTCGAGCTAAGCAACGTAGAAACTGATGCTGTGTGCCTTTGGCCAAATGATATTAGGAATAGAAGAAGACAAGACCCCCTCAGGTTTCAGAAAAGGCTCTAAGAAGATACGATTTCTAGAACATGAGAAAGATTCTATTCGAAACGAGAGAAATAATGCGGTGTTTAATGTAGATAATGATGATACAATAATAACGATATTATGATAATCTGGAGAGAATATTGGTTGACTAGCGTAATAGGTAACTATGCGTGACATTTTTGGTCATTTACAAGGTGTAAGCATCTTTCTTTCCCTCATTACTGCGAGTTAGGCTTACATTTTACAGATTGGGAGCTAGTACAGTTATCTTTTTTTATCTTCAAGTATTGTCTGCCAATAATTGCCTCAGCCGAAACGTGAGATTTGGACTAAGTCTTACTATACCTACGTCGGAATACTTCAAAAAAAATAAAGATGGAAGGCAAGGAGGCCAAACTGTATGCGACTTGGACTGGTAGCTTGGAATCTAAAGCCAATCCTAAACCCATGCCCATAGCTAACGTTATGCACAGGATACCTATTGTAACTGGTTTCTTAGTTCTGGAAAGAAATCTTTCCACATCAAGCTTACGATAATGTCTTGCATGATAAATAACTGGCATTATGAACATTGTTGTTGCTACCGTTACCGCATAAAGTGCAGCTAATAGGATTACGTTATCAAAAAATGTAAAGTATGACGGAGGATTTACTGCGATATTTAGGAGAAAGCCGAAAAAAATCGAAGAGGCCGATCCTAGTATCTGACACCAGCGCAGTGATGCGCCCATTCTATCGTAATGTTCAGTCGAAGAACTTTTTATTGGATTTGTTGAAGGCTCTGTGAAGTATTCTATAAGAACGAAGATGAATGGCAAGGAGGGTAAACTATAGGCAATTTGGACTGGTAGCTTGGAATTCAACGCCAATCCTAAACCCAAGTACATTGCTAGCATGACGCAAATGATGCCTATTAGAGCATACTGCTTAGCTCTGGAAAGAAATCTTTCCACATCAAGCCTACGATAGCGAGTCATATGATAAATAACTGGCATTATGAACATTGTTGTTGCTACCGTTACCGCATAAAGTGCAGCTAATAGGATTACGTTATCAAAAAATGTAAAGTATGACGGAGGATTTACTGCGATATTTAGGAGAAAGCCGAAAAAAATCGAAGAAGCCGAGGCTAGTATCTGTGGCCAGCGAAAAGAGACACCGACTCTATCGTAACGTTCAGTAGAAGAGCGCATTACTGGATCATCATCTGAACCAGATGACATTTGAAAATACTATATTTGATCTGTGTATATAAAGCGTATTATTTTGCTATATGTATCTTTTAGATAGGTATGTCATAATTGGCATCGAATATTATCAGCGTTCATTGAAATCTTAACAGCGGTCTGAAAATTTCATTTATGTATCTCTTTTTAACTGCAAGACACGACTAGGAATTGGATTGCTAATTGTAGTTTTATTTCTATGCCCAAAATGTAAACTCGATGGTTCAAAATCTTCAGCAGCAGGACAAATCTTACACATGGGCTTGTCTTGGAAAATGACATGTGGGTACCCTGCAAAGATTCAAAAGTATATGTGCGATTGTTGAACTATCTCTATTATATACCGCAACCCTTGTTAGTGCAATATCCCGAGCCCTGATCGTAGTGTACTTGGAGCGAAGCCCGAGTATTGTAATAAAGACATGGTCTTTTCATCTTTAAATACAAACACCGTATGGTATCATCTGTACGACACGAGATCAAAGGGACAACTATTTTGTGCACATGGAACGTCAAATTTCTAATAGTTGTATTATTCACGTACATGTATTATTGATCTAAACAAAATAAAAATGAATGGCAAGGAGGGTAAACTATAGGCAATTTGGACTGGTAGCTTGGAACTAAAAGCCAGTCCTAAACCCAAGTACATTGCTAGCATGACGCAAATGATGCCTATTAGAAGATACTGCTTAGTTCTGGAAAGAAATTTTTCCACATCAAGCTTACGATAATGTCTTGCATGATAAATAACTGAGATTATGAACATTGTTGTTGCTACTGTTACCGCATAAAGTGCAGCTAACAGGATTACGTTATCAAAAAATGTAAAGTATGACGGAGGATTTACTGCAATCTTTAGGAGAAAGCCAAAAAAAATAGTACATGCTGTCGCCAGAATTATAAACCAATCTAGATCTGCACCAACAATATCATAGTGTTCAGAAGAATAACGTGTCATGCGATCATCGGCAGATTCAGATGACATCAGAAAATATTATCTTCACACCGTTCTATATAAAGGAGGGCTTAATCCTGAACGGCTCTCCTTTCTAGCACGAGAAGCAAAGTTTCAGTCGGAATACCACTTGTAGATAATATGATTGATTCCTTTCAAATATCTGAGTATATACCTCACAAACTGCTGCCTCTTCGAATTCATTACAGTTACAACAATCAGTCATAATATGCAAAAATGTTATGCCACCCTTGAAAGAAAAGTTGCTTGCTAGGCTATTCAGTTCGTTGGCAAGGCAGTCAGCTTAGCGTTGCGAGACGACCTTCTCCTGTTGTTATCTACCTTTTCTTTATCTGACGTACGATCAAAGTTGCAATAGCTTTAGCTGATAACCATTTTGCAGGCTTTGGGCCAGAAACTGCTAATATTCAGAAAATGATTCCTTATCTACATCCATTAAATGACAATAAACCAAGTGTGAAATCTAAGTCCACAAATAATTCCAATTCTCGCTATTGCAAGTAATGTATGTTATGATTTTTTCATACTATATACTTAGCAGGAGCTATTATTCATAATATATTTAAACCATTTGTAATATTTAGCAGATCAATGGCGTCTAATTGCAAGTCAATTCTAGACAAACTGGGGATCAGTTATATTTCCGAAGGTTCAGAAAGGCAGATAAAAGCTATATCATCGATAAGTGAGGCCAGAGAAAGTGATCTTGCTATGTGTTACTATGAAAAAGAGAAAGGAGTTTCAATGATCTCACAATCTAGCGCTGGAATGATTCTATGTGCAAAGAGCATGCAAGGACGAGTACACCCAAAAGACGCAAGACAACAGCTCATCTTCTTGGATAACCCGAGATACGCTTTCGTTAAAATTATGAATCAGATATATAATAAGAAAAATACAGCCGGCGTTTCTGCTAGTTCAGTAATTTCCGAAACTGCTAAGATCGGTTCTGATTGTTATATAGGTGACTATACTGTAATCGGCGATAATTGTATAATTGGTGATAATTCGATGATCGGTTCAAGAGTAAGTCTGCAAAATTGCCGTAGTGGAAATAACAGTATAATACAATCAGGAGTGACAATTGGTGAAGACGGCTTTGCGTTTGAGAGAAATGCCGATGGAGAACTCGAGAGATTCCCTCACATAAGAGGGGTCAAGATAGGTGATAATGTCGAGGTAGGTGCAAATACCAACATTGCCAGAGGCTCTCTATCTGATACCATAATAGGGAACGGCACCAAAGTTGCTGATATGGTCCATATAGGTCATAACATTCTAATAGGTAAGCACTGTCAAATCGCAGCAGGAACTGCTATCGGAGGGAGTACGAAAATTGGAGATATGTGTTGGACAGGACTGAATTCAACCTTAAGAAAGGTACATGTTGGAAATAATGTCATCGTTGGTTGTGGTGCTGTGGTGTTACACGATGTACCAGACGGGGACATAGTTGCTGGGGTGCCTGCCAAATCAATAAAAGATAAAGTAACTACAAACAAATTATTTCTGATGGCAGGACAAACGACAAAGGGCTCCTATTTACAATTAGGATTAGAACGAAAATCTTTGTGCACTATCCCTTAGAGAACACATAAATTTTAAGGAATCTCCTGATTGATGAACGGATAGACATAAGCCAGCCCAACAAACTAGTTTTTATGGAGTACTGAAATATGCTATCTCACCAATTTCAGATGCCATCATCATTACAGAAAAGTAGTCTATTCCTGTCATACTCGTCAGTAGTATTTTAACTGATTCATTCCTTGACCCTTGACATCTTACCTTTTATTCAGTATTTTTAATTTCAGTATTCAGAAACTCTATCCGCCTGATGTATTCGTCTAGTAAGATGTGATCGTTGTCACCACCATCATCAACCATCTTGTTATATGAGACCCTCCACGTCAAGTGTTCAGAAATAATAATTCACACCTAGAATGCTTTTGGTCAAAACAAAATTACTTTTCAAAGCAAAATAGGTTCGCAATGCATCTTCTACTTTGTCATAAATTTCGGGGAGGTAGGAAGGGTGGTTTTTCCACCACCCCAAGACATCATCCACTTTATTAAATTGAATCTTGTTATACCATCTAACCGTACTAAATCTCTGATAACACTTGCCTATTTCTTCTATGCTTGATGCATCGATGAAATCGCCTGCAGACCTCATCTCTTCACGAGGATTAGGAATTAAATGATTAATACTATTAAAAATTTCTTGATTATTCATTTTGCCATAACCGCAAATAAAGACATGACCATTAGGATTTAGCAGGGAAGGTAAAGCGCTTAGAACACCCTTCATGTCTTTGGCATAATATATAGCATAGCAGGATAGAATGAGATCAAATTTAGAATCATGCAACAAATTGATGCATTCGTCGAAAGATCCTTTCATAGCTCTCATTTGTTTTAGTTGGTTCGTCTTGGCCTTTTCGTTAACTTCAGTCACAGCCTCTTGTGATATATCAATACCCAAAATAGAACCTCCTGGTGAAACTAGGTCGGCAAAAGGGAAGGTATGTTTTCCTGTTCCACAACCGAGCTCTAAGACTCGCATCCCAGGATATGGTTTGCATTGCTCAATAACCCAGTCTTCAAATTTATAAAGTGTGCCCTTACTGTTGAGGTAGCTCCGCCTCTTCAGCGTCTCATAGTAGTGCATATCAATCCGTTCAACCAAGGTCGTTCAGTATCTTACTCCCAGTTTTTCAAATTAATGGCTTAATATAATTTCGATTATAAAAAGGGTTTGGCAATTTGTACAAATAGTTTATTCAAGATGAAATTCAGTAGTTAAAAAAGATCTTCAAATACAATCACAGTTAGATCATGCCATCACTTTTTGACAATTATTTTTGTTTTATAGATGTTAGTTAGTCGATGAAATGCACAGTTAACCACCGGTCGTACTACTAGACATTTGTTCATATATAAGATATCGCTAGCGATATCTATCAGATATTCCCATCAGGTTAATAGCGCAACTATTTTGAACTCGATTAGATTAGCTATCAGACCTTATATTGCAGATCTTATATTTCAATAATAGTGTATTCTCCATGTCATAACAAGAGACAAAAACACATTGGCTAATTATCTATTCTTACAAATCCGATCCCAATTTAATCCTAAGAACTGACATGTTGTTGTATACACTCCTCCAGATCATATTAATTTACAAAGTAACGTTTAACATACAACGATCCATATCATAGTAAATGGAACCAATGACCAAGACTTTCAATCAACTTATATCGAGTTCCAGTAGTTCGTGTGCATGGTATTTGGGTCAATTCAGAGTTAACATTGAAATTAACTACTGAATCCTCCCAAGAATAGTAACCATCTTTCTACTTTATTTGCATGAACTGAACAGCGCAGAACAAGACAAATGAATGAACTTGCCATTTCTTGCCTATATTTGCTCATATTTGTGTTCATCATGAACTAATGATCAGCGACCGTCAATTAGAGAATGAATAAGACTCGCCTAATACTGAGAAATACTTGTATTCATTTCATAATTTTATGTAGATTCAATTTGCATTCCACTCTTATCAAGGAATACCCGAGATCATGGCTCTGATTTCCTTTTCTTTCTTGAATTTAGTGATCGTAAAACGGCAATTAGGTCTTCTAAGTCCTCGTCACTTAGATTTTCAACTCCATCGATTCTGTTCTTAATGAGAGTCTTTGTATCATTAACGACGGTAGTTGTAGTCGACTGACTCTTCTTCAGTCTTCTTGATACAAGCACAGAAGACAATAAGCCCACAAAAGTCCACAGAAACCCTATCGCTGCAAACATCATGACTGTTGCTATTATTCTTCCTGTAGCCGTGACTGGATAATACTCGCCATACGCTACAGTTGTGATTGTCTCTACGGACCACCAAAGAGCATCATACAGGCTGTTTATGGTTGAGTCTGGTTTCCCTACTTCAGCCAAATAAAAGCCAAAAGCTCCAAAAATAATACTAATTACAGAGAGACCAGCCAACATAATAAGCTCGCTTCCCTCTAATAATGACATTATATTGTATAGACGTACTAGTCTAAAGAGAGCAATGAATCTCACGTAGTAGAGTACGCTGGAAGCATCTCCTACACCTGTTATTAGTAACGGCATCATTGCGGGAAATTCATACAAGTGTATTAGAATATACTTCAGTTTATCTTCTGAATTCCTTATTCTAGCATAAAAGTCCACAGCCAAGATGACCACAACGATAAGGTCAAAGAGGCGTAGATAGATCCGTTGAGTTTCTGTCAGCGGGAATATAAAATCAACAAATACTAATATTAACGAGGCAATGGTGGAAATTGCTATAATAAAGTGCAATATCGTCTTTTTATTTGGTGTTTTCTTAGTTTTTGTTATTTCCATTATTGTTGTGTAAATACAATCATAAGATAAATAGTTGTACAGCAATTTTTAAAATTTACGAATCTTATTTTCTATATGATACTAGTAGGATAGTAGAATCGGGGAAGCTAAGTGGTGTATTCGTCAAGAGAAAGTCTCGTTTGGCCGGTATCAATTAGGCATACTTGTTATCATATTGGCGCTTATTTTTATAGCATTCCTAGTAGTGGGCTGCTGCGCGTGCGATAATCTTGGTTGCAATTGCATTACTCTGTTGGTATTGAAAAAATCGTGTCTGGAATAATAAACAAAGAAATTCGAGAATGGTCTAGAGCCTTTAGCATAGGTGTGGGTGTCATAGCGCATACTATATCGATATCGATAATGGTATCTCCTCTCTTCGGTCTACGTCTAGCAGGGCTAATAATAGGGATAGCTCTTTTAATAATTGGAATTGAGATGATCATAGCTGGAATCTCTGGGAGACGACAGCAGTTCGTACCTACATCTGGATCTAAAGCCTAGGAAATAGAAATATCTGTCTCCTAAAAATAAGATTAAGATTGGGTCTTTTAGAATGCTGATAACTGTCTGAATCTCTAGATCAAGTTGTAGAGCAATAAATTCTTCTGCAATTTGTATTTTTGCTCTTCTTTTGGGATCGCATTCATGTTCAGTATCAACATGTTATGTATACTGTAGATGTCTTTACAAAGAAAGGTAGAGATTCACAAAAGTGCAAAGATCACATATTAGCAACTACTGGAACAGTTCCTGGAATATATGATAAAGACTTGTAAGCAGCCTCAATGTACTATCCTTCCTCAGCCTGGAGTTTTTGGCTGTTTCTTGAGACCACCAGCAACGTAACTCCTTGACGAATTATCTGATCATAGGATAGAATCACCTTTATTCAGTTGCGAATCGCCCTATCATCTGAAATTAGATAGTAAGCAGAGTCTGCTGTAATCTAGCCCTTTGCTGTATGACTATTACGAATGGTTAACCTCCAAATGATCTCCCCAGACTGAGGATCTGTTATGAAGTCTGACCTTTATCACACACACAGGATATACAAGGGCCAGGTCTCTGGAGAAGTGATTTAGATTATCCTTATGAGTTATGAGTTGCATTCTCGTGCTAACGAAGCACAAGAAGAAGTTCTGTCTTAGTCTCTTCATATCTATCTTGAATTAGCTGTTGAATTTTGTTTTTGAAAAGTGACTACGTGCCAGACAATTCTCTTCTTATCTTGGCAAGTACTTCTTTCATCTGTTCCTTAGTCTCTTGATATCCATCTTGAATTAGTTGTTGGATTGTTATTTTTGAAAAGTCAAATGTCTTATTTGAAATAGTATGACTGTCGTTCTTTCGCTCCAAACGTTCAACAAGATCAACATCTACTCTACCCTTCACTAAATCATCATATCTTCCCTGCTTGCCAGTGGCAAGAAAAACAACATTAGTTTTCTCATTCAAAATCTTTTGCAGTGCCTCTTTGCTTGCACCATTATCTTCGGCTAATTTGATTAG
>Ga0193704_1000055_pt1 | contig 18097 bp, 18 predicted proteins | sample U3m1metaG_FD_143047 | JGI IMG/M metagenome (GOLD analysis project Ga0193704, IMG submission 143047) | Soil microbial communities from a riparian zone of the East river system, Colorado, United States - U3m1 | ecosystem: Environmental > Terrestrial > Soil > Riparian zone | place: USA: East River... | reverse complement strand
CTCCCTTTTAGGACCTTAACTTTAACTAGCAGCAATAATCATTCGTGTATACTCAGATATTGAACCTATGGTATTCCAAAGTTGCTCCGCAACTTGAAAATAAAAAGTCTAAATCTTTGATTCATCCATTCGTGGTTAAAGGCCATAAGGGCCTTACTATTAATCCTTATCAGGGATGCCAGCATAGATGCGGCTACTGCTACGCCACCTATCAGTGGTCACCGGAATTTTATGATAAAGTGTATGCTAAAAGTAATGCAGCAGAAGTATTAGAAGATCAATTAAAGTCTTGGAAATCGGAAATCATAGATCCTGTAATGATATCCTCTGCTACAGATGCATATCAGCCAATTGAATTAAAGTATGGTCTTACACGAAAATGTATACAGGTGTTACAGAAATATGGGATTCCTTACTATGTTTTTACGAAGTCAACTATAATATCCAGAGACTTGGAACTTCACAAACAATACAAAAATAATTGTTTTGTGGTCTGGTCAATAACAACATGTAACGAGAAGATTAGACGCCTAACAGAACCGGGGACTCCACCTGCTGATGCTATGTTTACAGTAATGAAGAAATTCACAGAAAATGGTATCTGTTGTGGAGTAAATATTGACCCCATTTTGCCGCTTATTACAGACTCGCCAAATCATATTGAAGATATTTTGGGTCGATGTTATAATTCTGGAGTACACTATGTTTCAGGTGCTATCTTAAGGCTAAGATCAGACATATGGGAAAGAATGAAAACGATCTTAAATTTGCTTAAAATAAAAGACGCAATTAACGAATACAAAAGAATTTTTCAATTTGCAGAACCTCTCAACGCAAATTATAATATTGCAGCCAACCAATCATACTCCAATGAAATACTGAATAATTTACGTCAAAGGATATTGAGTCGAAGAATGGTATTTGACTTCCCTGATATGATTAGGAGCAGAACGGTCGTCAGAAACAATGCTTCTACAACTCCAAATCAACTTACACTAGTAGATTATATGTGAAGGGTATTTTATGTTCTTAATGACTCATGTTAGGAATCAAAAGTCTATTTCCAATTCACCTAATTAGACTAGAAGATCAAACAAAAGAGAATCCATTAAATTCTTGCCTTGCAACCATGATGACCACAAAGCTGCAATTCTGATAGAAAATTAATTCTTGATTCCATAAGCCTGTACGTTTGTTTTCTATTACAGTATACTCTTGATAAACCTGACTTATTTCTTATACTGGAAGATTATTTCTTTATATTGATTATTCTATGAAGTATGCTATTTGTATTTATTTGCATGTATCGCAATGAAAGTTAAAGTTCTCATGTTAATACATATTTATATCATGCATTCATTTTAAAAGTCTAAAATAGTTGTTTGTCTACAGTCAAAAGATGCTTTAGCATCATCAATTAATAATGCTTTATCATTCCAATTCGCCTTTGATGACCCTGCCATATTCCTGAAAACGTTGGCGTTTTGTTATTACTGTTCTGGTCTATACTACTTTAATTTGTTGGAATTCATACTGCTAAGGTAAAGAATGTTGGATGGCCATCAATCCTCTAATCCACTTTCATGTTAGCTATTATAAAACAGTAGCATGAGGGTTAAACTTCCAGAATATCTTCGATTACACTAATCGGTTCGTTATAAGTCAAAGTCCACCCATAAAGACGCATGATCAGATGCAGCATTTTTTTCTTCCTTAATTTCTTGATAATGTGGGAAGAGAGTACCATGTTCTCCTCCCCACACGCCGTGCCGTTCAATACCTCCTTCCTTCACCTTATTCGAGAGTTGTGGTGACATTAAAATATAATCTATTTTCTGAGACTTACTTCCGTTGGCATAAGTGCCAGGGTGGCCATCGTCTTTGAATTTATTGTGCTTCATTATATCAGTGAGGGTTGAACCGTTGCCAAGTAATGGCCGTAATGGATCACTCTCAGGGGTGTCGTTCAGATCACCAGCGACCGCAATATACTCTAATCCTTGATTCAAATTTGTTTCATAAATGTCTCGCACTTTTTTGGCTTGACGTTCGCGTTTGTTGTTGTTCTCCGTCTGTGAACCGTGGCCTTTACTCTTAAAGTGATTGATGAGAACTAACAATGTATTACCAGAAGGCGTATTAATTTTGTATTCAGGGCAATCACGACTAAAGATCACACCATTGGCATCCATATCATCTACGTGGCTAGCTATGGTCTCAATGTCGAATTGTTTCCTAGTCATGATACCAACATCTATGCCACGATCATCGTTACCATCAATAAGCATCACATGATCATATTCTTTGCCATGGACCTTTGGAATTACTGTACTGTTAAAACGATTAAGTGCGATGCGGTCTTCCACTTCTACGAAACAGAAAACGTCTGCGTTTACATCCCGAATTACACGTCCTGTGTTTTCAATTGCTGTTTCCTTGATAATATCGGGGACTAGTTCAAACCAACCTATCCAGTCGCCTCGACCATTGGCAATAATTTCGACAGGTCCGCCTCTTGCCTTTTTAAGGAATTTTCCTCGAATGACTCTCAAGCGGATGTAATCGCTCTTGTCCACAGTAAGTAATCCTTTGTTTCTCTTCATTATATCCAACATTTGCTCTTTGTCTGCATTGGAATATTGTTGTTTTCCGATCAATTTTAGGAGTCGATAATAGTCTTCTAGGAATGGTTCACCATCCTTCAATGTAGGAAGATTCATCGCAGCGGGGCGTTCAAACATATTTTCAACGTTAAATGTCGCTAAACGCATAACATGTCTTCGTCTAAGATTAATATTAAAATGCCTAAGCTGCAGTTGTGATTAATTCAGGAGCTTTGTATATTGACTACACCTGACGCTGAAAACGATACCTTCGAGATTCAGATTATATTTTACAACTCTTTACCTGTGGAGGAATTCCCAGTTTTTATTATGCAGACTATGTGAATCAAATTTGACATGATTCCTAGGCTCAAATTGGCGAGCTATTTGTAATCTTTGAATAAACTAAAAAGTTCCTATCTTGTTGATGGCGTAAATGCTACTAAGTCCGGACCCATTGACTGCTTATTTTTGAACAATCCAATGTATCTGCTAATAGATGAGATCGATAAAATGACAGCTAAAGGAGTCAACGAAAGAATGACTCATGTTCCTATCGAACAAAGCATCCGCATAACCTATTTCAATCATCTGACTGGCCTTGATATTTGAGTCGGTTCTACTGTTTTTCTTGCTAGGACACCTGCCACAAAGACTCCGAATATTGCACAGAGAATACCCAGAACAACTATAGTCTGACCAACTTCAGTTGATAGTACTGATCTTTCAGATCCTGATGCACTAGTATATACACTATAGTCTCCGGGGCCAAGATGAGTAAATGCTAACAAGGCTGCCATTCCAGCTAAAAGGACAATCATAGTTGATAGATACATTAATTTTGCAGTTGTTAATGGCCGTACTGCCTTTTTTCCTTGACTGGTCTTTGCTTTTTTCCCCATTCTGTAGGCAAACTCCATAGTACCGAGGGTTGGTATACCACCCAAGACCACCCATCCAAAGGATTCAAACATTTCCATATGTTCATAATGTATCTTTTTGTTAGATTAGTTTTCCTCAATATCTCACTAGATAAATCAAAGGCATTAGAAAAAAATTATGAGCGGCGATGATTAATAATAACTATTACTATAAGTTGGCAAAATCTGTAGAGTCACTTCAACATCCAAGATGAGAAAGCCTGCAAGGTAGAAAAAGGGCTTAGTGAGGGTTATGGTCGGGTTGGTGACTGACACGCAGCAGATAAGGGGCAAAAATTGGCTTTTAATAATTTTTGCGCCTTGCTGTGGATTTTAGACCCTGGCTTTCATGGCATGATATATATATTATTATTATTATTATTCAAAGCTATCTGTGGATTGATTATGATTCGAATTGACATGTCAATGCAAGTTTATGTGGCTCTAATTATAACTTTATCATTAGCACTAATACTAGGCTTGACCTCTAATTCACATTCACTTCTAAACATTGCATATGCAGCAGTGGCAGCTGGAGGTACACCTGCGGTCAAGGATCCGAGTCTAAAGATAGAATTAGTAGCTCAGGGATTAGCTTCTCCTACCAGTATGGCCTTTCTGGATAATAATAATATCTTAGTACTGCAAAAAGAAGGAACAGTACAGCTTATTTCAAATGGTAAACTGCAAGTACAGCCGGTACTGCAAGTGCAGGTAGACAGCAAGAACGAACGTGGTTTATTGGGAATTGCAACGATGAAAGAAAAAGCAAACACGATAGCTAACTCTTCTACCACTCCTTCACCGAGCAACTCCGATGTTTTTCTCTATTATAGTGAATCTCAAGGAGGAAAATTAGTTGGAAATAAAGTATACAAATATCTGTGGGATGGCCATGCTCTGGTCAATCCTACTTTAATTCTAGATCTACCAGCAAAACCAGGCACAAACCACCAAGGAGGTAAATTAACTTTAGGTCCTGATAATTATCTTTATGCAGTGATAGGTGAACTACAAAGGAATGGTCAGTTGCAGAACATTAATGATGGACCGCCACCCGATGATAGCGGGGTTATCTTCAGAGTTAAACCAGCTGACGGTTCTCCAGCTCCTAATAATCCATTTTCAGTTCAGAACAAGACCGCTGATGCTAGTAGTAGCACCGATAACAAGTTAAGTAGATACTATGCGTATGGTATTAGAAATAGTTTCGGACTAGCGTTTGATCCTGTGACAAGTAAATTATGGGATACAGAAAATGGCGAAAATTCGTATGATGAGATCAATGTAGTCAACTCGGGTTTTAACAGTGGATGGAAAAAAGTGATGGGGCCTATATCCAAAAGTGGTATAACCGAAGATCAGTTGGTTCATTTCCAAGGATCTAAGTATGCAGATCCTGTCTTTAGTTGGTTAGACTCAATAGGAGTTACTGATATAGAGTTTTTGAAATCCTCCAAGCTTGGAGCTGATTATGAGAATAACATCTTTGTGGGTGACATAACAAAAGGCAATTTATATTATTTTAAAGTAAACGAAAATAGAACCGCACTTAAATTTGACGATAAGCAGCCTGGTTTATCTGACTTGGTCGCAGACAACAATCAAGAGGTCTCTGCAATAGCTCTTGGAACAGGCTTTGGTGGCATTACAGATCTGGAGACCGGGCCAGATGGATATTTGTATATACTATCATATGGAAACGGAAGTGTCTATAGAATTATTCCTTCTAGCTGATTGTGGACATCGAATAATTCTATATTTCAGTTGGAGATGCTCAAACAAATCAATTACCTCATTTCATCAGGAAGTATATGATATTATTCAAAATAATCATTTAATACAAGGACAAAACTCAGATACTCAAAGACAAATCTGTTCGATCTATAGATATAGGTTCAAGAAAGGATTCACGTAATATTCAGTCATTAGATGTACATGTAACAAATCTAATTGCAGTCTTTGAAAATACGATGGATGCAATTAGCAATGAAGGCTATGATGCTCATGTGAAGTTCTTAAAAGGTTATAAGGAGTTGCGATAAGAACTAATAGGTACTGTTCAAGAGATCTAAGACGGTTTAGCTTCTTAAAATGGTAGTGATAAAGAGCAAAATTTATGTTTCAACAGATTTATGAAAAGGGTTCGGAAACAAAGAGGAAAGTAAAAATTGGAGCACTCTTGACTAAAAAAGATAGAGATTGGATAATCAACTAACTATTTAGATACCTGAAAGATATAGATTCTTATGATGTACCTAGTCGCAATAGTTCTCATAATATTGATCATCATAAATTCATTTGTATATTTATTAACAATTCACATAGAATCAGCATCAGCACAAATTAACAGGACTACTAATGTGAACAATTCTGCCAAATTGTATGCTGTTACTACTGGAGACAATATAGTGCCTTTCTCTACTTTGGCAACTTTATCACACACTAGTCCACGACCTATTAGAGCTGAATGCTTAATCTATGGATATGTTGCAGACGATAAACCTTTAGGAAATCTGCTCATCATTAAATTCAAAGAAGATGGGAGTTGTAATCCCACAATAGAACTTTTTACTAATATAGGAAGAGTTTTAGGTGTTCTTCCCTCAGCTAGCGAATCAACAAAATCAGCATATAGTGCGCTTTTTTTCATTAGATATGTAGAAAAGCCGACACAGAATAGCGCCCAAAATAAAGGTGCATTTGTTTCTTGATAATTGCTAAATAACTATCTCCATTTTTGATGCATTTAACACAGAATACAAGGCATGAGATGGTGTAGCTATCATTCTAATATGAAGATAAGCTTGCTAAAAATACTTCATGTATGGTAAGTCTTGATCTAGGAGATCGTTGAGGAGGCATCAAAAGTATTATTCACTGTTGGACTAGTAATTGTGATGCTAGGAATAATACATACCACAGGATGACTTCATAGTAAACCCTTATCAGCAGTACACTAGATTGACATTCAAATCTAAGGGATCAGTCCTGTCTTCGTTCATCTCATTATAGTATCGACCCTACTCTTATTAGGATCTGCATGGGCGTTATTGCAGTCTGATGCACAACTTGATCGAGGTTCAAATATACAAGGAAATGTAGTTCACAGCAAGTATCTCACTATAAGGGATCATAGATTTCTAAGCGGCGATTTTCAGATACAATAGCTGGAACGATAACCAACAATTCTACACAAGACATTCCCTTTGTACAAGTGTTTGCTGCGTATATGATAAGGATAATAGATTGATTACGGTCCAAAGCGGTTCTGTACTAGTTTCCTCACTTCTAGCAGGAGATAATTCTACATTTACAATAAACATATTTGGAGTAAAGGATATTAATCACTATACATTATTCCCAGGCGGAACGCCACTATAAGATGGTAGCGATCAACAAAGAAGTGGTTATTATTCAACAAGCCAAAATTTCATTATATATAATAATAAAATGATACATCTGATAATATAGCGCAATAATAATGAAAACTCTGCTTATGCTTCGCCATGCCAGGTCCATCCTGAAAAGTCAGAACTTATCTGATCATGCTAGACCATTGGATGAGCTCGCTAAACAAGATGCATTAAATATGGGAAAACTGCTTAGAAATAAGGATCTAATCCCAGATCTTATAATAAGCTCTACTGCACTGCGAGCTAAGACAACTGCAGAACTTGTGGCTAAAGGTGGCATCTATCAAGGAGAAATTATCCTTGAACAATCCCTTTATCAAGCTAAACCAAAAGACTACTTGAATATCATAAAAGGACTATCTGAAAAATACACATGTGTATTATTAGTAGGACATAATCCGACTCTGGAAGAGACAATAGGATTGCTTGCAGGTTCATCAGGTGTAAAAATGACACCATGTGCTTTGGCTCCTCTGAATATATCAATAGAAAAATGGTCAGACTTCAAGTTCAACGATAAACAGGAAAATAATGCTGGAGCAGACTTAATCAGAAATGTCGTGCTAGCAGGAATAATAACCCCAAGAGTGTGGGGGTTGGGCTCGTAGAATCATATTTTGTAATATTCGCCCTTTTCTTATTTGGTCGAACCAAGTAAAGGATACATAATTCCATTGCTAAAGGAAAAGAATACAAAGCAGATCTACACATTATAATTATCGACTGCTATTCAATACCCATTACCTCAAGATAGTATTGTTCTTTATCTATCTTTTCTGGATTGACACTTTCGATTTCCATCAGATCTTGCATTATTCCCTTCCTTCTCTCTATCTTTCCATTTGGCAATTTGACTATCCCACTAATAAAACCACTACTGCCACATATGGGATTAAACGATTTGTCAGTATTTCCGTGATATTTTGAAAGGGTTTTTTCTTCCGTGCCATCGATACCTAGAAAAAATCTTCCGCTTCTATAGATGATTCTGGGATGATCAGAAGAAAGCGTTTCCTTCTCTCTAGTAAAGCTAAAGACAACCTTGAAATTATCCATTTTCTTTGCCATCTCGATCAACCAATCATAATAGATCACATTCAAAGTCTCATCTTCTGCGCCACTATGAAGAGTAGGATTGCTATAGAAGAGCGTGAGTCTAATATCTGGATCATTTGTATCCTGCATATATTGAATTAAACATCTTGCGGACTCAGCTCCATTAGCCCCTGACCAGTAGGCAATATCTTTCTCTACTCCGGTAGCAACCTTTGACAAAAAATGATTTTTACTAGAATTTAATCTTGCCTTTATCTTATCTCCCAATTTAACTTGCTCAAAGAAATAAGCAGCAAAGCCATCAGCTTTTTTAGTGATTGGATTAAGATAACCATAAGGCTTTTCATCCTTAATTGTTAAATCAATCAAGTCTCTCGCAGGAGATGATGCAATAGAATATGTCCTTTGAACCAACCCCTCTTCGTAATTTCCTGAGACTAAAGGTCGTTTAAGATTCGCACTTATAGTCAAAGACTGTCCTACAGAGAATGTAAACCGCTGAGATGCTGATGTAGGAGAAAAGGAATAGGTATACGTATCATGGGTCTCCATAACCTTATCTACTATTTGCAATTCATAATTTTCTTCTGTTCCTTTGGACATTCTCCGATCGTAATTAGCTCATGTTTTCACAATATAAATCCGACTGAAGTGATAGCTAGCAAAAATTTTGGGTATACTATTTATGTTTATGTATAATAATTGAACAGATCATAATAAAGGCATCAGATTAGCACAGCGAGTCACCAATCGCAGCAATTTTATCAATCGATGGGATTCATTATTTATGCGCTACATCGTAAAATTACGAATTCTTCTAGTAAGTGAGTACTAGGTGCCTGTAACAACAGAATAATAAGACTAATTTCGCTGAAATAAGGCCGTTTGGTTACACGATATGACCAGTAATAGATACTCTGTAAAATTATTAATATTATTTCTCTGTTATGACAAGATACTTCATTCAGCAATCTAACCTAAAAGTTGTTAAATTAGAACTACATACTCCTGTAGCTAATGACAATTATCAGTAGATCAATTCAGATCAAATCTAAAGGTGAAAATGACATAATTGATATCACAAATCAAACTGCTAACGAAGTTAAAGAAAGCAGACTTCAAGACGGAATTGTTACGGTTTTTGTTCCAGGTTCAACTGCAGCTGTAACTACTATTGAATATGAACCAGGACTAAAGAAGGATTTTCCTTGTATGCTATCTAGAATAGCACCTAGAGAAGTTCAATATGAACATGATAAAACATGGCATGATGGAAATGGACATTCTCACGTTCGTGCATCGTTAATTGGTCCAAGCCTAACTATTCCATTTAAGGATGGCAACTTAATGATAGGAACATGGCAACAAATAGTCTTGTTAGAAATGGATACGAGACATAGAGAACGCAATGTAGTATTGCAGATAATAGGAGAATAGTTGCGTATGCCATAAAATTTCATCCCAATTTTTCGAATCCGCGAGTAGCTTGGATACAATAAGTAGCAATTTCTTATGTGTCCCTACACTGATAGAAATATGATAAAGTATTATATTATCTTCACGATACATGACTCCTCTGCTTGCTATTCCGGTTTTAAGCAAACCCTCTACTAAGATAATAAGTATAATCGCGTTACGATCGATATGGATTCATGTTTTGCTAAAGGAACGGATAGTTGAAAGTACGTCCGTGCTTAATTTTATTGTATAAGCTGATGCATCATCAGAAGTGAAATGCGATAGTTCTTCAAGGAATTTTGATTTATCTCTTCCGCGTTCATACATACCGCCAGACTCCTTAATACAAAGAGGAAATTTTTGCATTTTAACATTCTTAGAGTTAAGGTATGTAATGAAATATCTATAAGCATCAATATCATACCAATCCCATTTTTGTTCTTCGCAAAACATTATCCAGACATCTATGGTATTCTGAAAGAAAGCTTTTGAGCGGAGTGTTTCAAGTGTCAATGTATACTTAATGCTAGACTTGTGCATTTTTGAATCTATCGGTCGTTCTCACAATATAATAGATAGATACATGCGTCATACTCGTTGTCTTATATCTCCACTCCAATCCAATTATTGGCCCACTCTTTTTCGACCCTATTCAAAGGTCCTAAATTTTTGCATTTTTTGATTCGATGTGGATACAATCAAAGAGTGATGATGACGATTTCATTAACGTTATTTTGACAACTAGCTTTTACACTTTTTATCTCACATTTATTAGCAAATGAGGTCAGGCAAACCATACCCTTAAAATAGACTAATATACAACGTTTTTTATCTAATAAAGATTGGTATAGCAATAATATGGTAAAAACAGAGAGCACGTCAAGCAAAAGCGGTGACAATGAAGGAACTCTCCCTACATGGGCTGAAGAAGAAATCAAGTCTGTTCAATTTGGACAGCCTGAGATCCTTACAAGAACTGGGTATATCCTTGATATCTACGAAAAGGAGTTTAAAATAGACATACAACTCTATGAAGCCTTACCAGATTCCAGGACCATAATTGAAGGTCTGGACGTTCCCAGGTCTATGAAGATAGCAGATTTTATGAAAGGATTTGTCTATGAATTTAAAATAAAGATGTTCAAAGCTCCGCTAAGCACAACGCTTGTTCAATTATTGAAGAAAAACTTTGAACTTGAAATGGATGCAATTTATCGATTCGAACTGCAAGAAATGCAGATGATGGACGTCGAGTCTGACGTAGCTGCTACCACATCAACTACTTTAGGAGAGGGTGATGATAATGGCGAATTCTAGATTAAACGTTGTAGGCAGTAAGGGTAAATTTAATTTGTATATTGCCTTCTAAAGACTGGTCCAGCAATTGCGTTAACAAAATACGGCAGGGTGTGCTTCAACCAAACTCCTCCTCTCACAAAAAAGGGGACAATAATTTCTAGTCTAGAAGAGTTTGCTGCAGCCATGATTGCCCGTGATACCGTTTTTGGCTCAAGGGAGAATCTTGTATAATTTGGCATTTTACCTCCAAAAGATTGATTTCTAAAGAAATTAGTCTTAACTGCTATAGGACTTACTACTGTTATACCTACTCCACTTCCATACAGCTCATGGTGTAATGCTTCAGAAAAACCTAGCGTTGCAAACTTTGAGCCGCAATACGCTGCCAGTCCTGGTACTCCAAAGCTGGCAGCAACTGAAGCAACGTTTACTATATGCCCGGACTTCCTGCGTAGCATGGAATCTAAAAATGCCTTTGTACAATATATCATGCCAAAATAATTCGTAGCTGTAACTGACTCCATTTCTTCTATGCTCTGATTCTGTACTTTTCCAAAGATGCCAAAGCCAGCGTTGTTTACAAGAATATCTATATGGTCAAATCTAGTAAGGAGGTCTTCACTCATCTTGATAACGTCTAACTTATTAGAAATATCACAAGGATAAACTACTGCATTACACTTAGGGTTCATCAGTGCTGCAACCTCTCTAAGTTGCAATTCAGAGCGCGAAACTAGTACCACAGAGCTAGCACCATTATTTGAAAAGTCTATCGCGGCTTGTCTTCCAATACCAGAAGATGCACCCGTGATTATAATTATTTGACCGTCAAACCTACTCATGATGATATTGATCTTACTAAGGGCCAGCTCTTCTACCCTTCTATACCTTGTCGTCCTTGTGTTCGTCGATGGCACTATCTTTCTTAAAAGTTGCATCTGATGAATTGTCTTTTTCTGTAGGGGGGGCACTGATTGGATTGCTGGCTGCAGAGGAGATCGAGGAAATTCCTTTTTTTCTAAATGAGACTTTACCCATTGTTAATTTCATCAATGCGATCCAAGTGATAACAAGTGGTACATGATACGATGCAATCCTCCATGCTATAATCACGCTTAAATGTGAATTCACAATCACATCGTTAAAAGATGGAATTCCATGCAGGTTAGCTATGTATGCCCAGATTCCAAGCTCAGCAAGTCCAGAACCACCTATAGTTATAGGAATAGTGGACAAAGCTGTAGATGCAGAAGTTGCCATTAATGAATCAAATAATCCTAGATTGGATCCTCCCTCTGTATTGGCAAGAACCATAAATGATATACCTTGAAACAAAAATGCAACAAAAGTTATTCCAATCCCCACTGCAAATGTTTTTACTGCCTTGGTAGAATTGAAATTTTGCCTACTCATACTACATAGGTCCGCAATAGCAGCATTGGTTGACCCAATCAATCGGTCTGCTTTCTCTTGCGAAATAAACCTCTGTAAAAGCCTCTTGGAGAAATGTGGAAGACGAAGATTACGCCTTGCAGAAAATACAATGAGTAATAACCAAAAAACGAATGTAGGAATAGCAACAAGTATTACTATAATACCAATGAAATAACCGCCGTGGTAGATCGCAAGAGCCCCAGCAATAAATGCGAGCATAGTTCCTACAAAGACATCTGCAATAATTTCCATCGTAGTGATCCATGCCGCCTTACCGACGGCTACTCCATTCTTAGTTAACCACGCGATTCTAACTAATTCGCCTCCCACATATGAGGGCGTTGTCTGTGTTACGAACTCGCCAGCTAGTCTTGCGGTTATTACCTTACCAGTTGAACTTACATTGTGGCCAATGAACTTGTAAATAAAATATTTGAATCTAAATGCCTGCAAGACAAGTTTACCCATTACTGCTGATGCTGAAGACAGAACAAACGGCAGCAGACCCACTGCAAATATATCATTAGGAGAAACATGAGTAACGAAGACCATAATTAGCAATGGTACAATACTAGCAGGTATTGCAAGCAGTCGCCAGTTCAACAGTATTCATTGAAGATAAAACACAGTCATATAATAATTAATAGAAGAAGAAGATAAATGACAGACATGTAGCAGAACTGATCTAAATGGAATTAGATTAATTTTGGAAATGAAGCTGACTGCTATTCAGCATCATATTTACGATACGTTTTAGTGTATTCATGCCTGACGCGCATGACAATTTCTCGTCATAATCACATGCCATTACTAAATTCACCTGATCCTTTAATCCTCTTCTTTTAAAGATGCCTTTTATGATCTCTCTTGCGACCGGTAGTAATCCAGACCTGGCCCCGTAGGCGCCTTTTTCGTTAATAAGCCAGAACATTTTTGTTGAGTCATAATACGCAGGAAATATCATTTTTTTTGCATTTATTGCTTCTTGTGAATAATAATGTCCTGCCAGACGTATCCATCCTCTAGAGAGGGTACTAGCGTAGCTAGCAAACTTTTTGCATGCATAGCATTTGTCGTCATAGATAAGCATAGGTCTTGAGAATACAGATGATAGCTTCTCCATGATCATGCTGCATATGATCGCTATCTTTTATAAATCTTGAACTTGGAACGACAGATCATGAGTTAAATGCACGCACACCTTCTACACGAGAGGAAAGAATTTTTCTGTATAGTTAAATTACTTATATATTATGGTCAAGGTTAACGACCGTAATATCACAAATAAGATAGCTGTAGCTATACTCAATAGACCAATTATTTTTAATTTCTCATTAAGTGTTAATTTCACGCCGATCTGCAGCCTTAATTACTACAATCATGTACAATAAATACATTCACTCTTCTGTTTTCTCATCGTCACTATTAAGACTACCAACTAGTTTTCTTCAAAGTACAATTTCTGTCGCTATGGTGTATTCATACCTAGCAATTCGCTCGCTGCATGCATCTCTACATGTTTGTCATTCCAGTGTCTAACAAATCTATGTTTGATTTTATCAAGATTTGAACTTGAATGTAACATAAAGGAATACATGAATTTCACACAAAACCTGTTACATTCCTTACATGTTTTTAAATAGGATGATGAAAAACCATACGCTTCCCCTACAACGCACTTTGAAGCATGCTTAATTTCAAAGTACCATTGTAACCATGTAAGAGACACTAGAAAGGGTAATGGTTGGTTTAACCGTCTTGCCCATTTAGGTGAGATATCACTTAGTTCTTTGCTTACATCATTTGAGATAACTTGTTCCTGTTCGGTCAATTATCTCAATTTGTACTTAAGTTATATAATAAGATTTTTGTGCTATACAAGATCTATATTTAATAGCTAAAATATCTATCTAATAATGAAAAATATTTATTGTTTTTGCAATATATATAATTTTTGACAGAATAGTTAGTTATATTACCCTTATAAATCGATGTTATAAAAGTATAGACGATCTAAGTGAATGTTCGGCCCATATATCAGAATTTAACTCGGTTCATTTAATTAATCCCACTCGCTCTGCAAATCTTCTTTGCTAACAATATTTTGGTTTTACAAAAAGATCATGGAGTGAAACCATTCACATAGAGTAGCCCCTGTGGAAAAAAAGAATCAAGACAATTTCTGTTAGGGTGCTCTACATGGGAGTTATGCTGATCCAGCAGAAGATGGTGGGTGGCTGGACTGTAATAATCTATCTGACAAATATACTAGGAGGTATTTGATACTTGATACTATTTACTGACAATGATATCGACGGTGATAAAGCTGTTAATGTGAATGACATGATATGATATAATCGTCCATTCCATTTTACTCCCTTCCTCTTCAATCCATCAGCTTCCTTAGGAAATTCTGGAGATAGCATACGGTGGATGGATCTCAGCATGGCCTCCTTCTCTAATATCTGTCGCATATGCACCAGTCACTTTTAGTCTATCTCCTACGATAGGAGGAGGGGATTCAGGTGCAGGCCCATCATAACAATCACCTTTATCTACAAAGGTGTTATTGACGGTGTCAATAATACAATAGTAGATAGTACTCAATATAGTATGATGACAATTATCTTATAATAGAAAAAGAAACGAAATCTACAAGGATTTAATTAAGATAGTTTGTCTATTAGATGAATTGTGTGGTAGGTACGCAAATGAATATATTGTGACTAGAGATATATCGTTGATAGGCATTAGCTTGCATTCTTGCACAATGATATAGGAGGGTAGACATGTCTAAAATCTCTTTAAAGTATAGAATACGTGAAATAGAAGAAAACGACATTGAAAGTGGTGGGTTGTTGGAGGTGCTAGAAAACGTAGCTCCAGTAGGAGCTCTCAGTAAACCTAACGCGAAAGCGATATTAAAGGAGATAAAATCAAATCCACTTCACAGGATATTTGTTGCCGTTGAAGATGGGAGAAACGAAGGTTTGATAATAGGAACAGCAACACTCATTGTAGAACCAAAATTCATCTTCAATGGAGGGCGGGTCGGACATATCGAAGATGTAGCAGTGAGGGCGCAATATCAGAGCAAAGGGATCGGATTCAAGCTTGTAAGCTACGCTACCGAGCAAGCAGCGGTAATGGGATGTGTAAGAACAATACTAGATTGTTCAAATGAAAATATTTCTTTCTATGAAAAGGTTGGTTATTCCTGTTTCGGTAATTGTATGAAAATTCAGCACAAAGGCTGATACAACAAAAATGATTATATCAAATTCATTTTTGTGGGGGCGATAAGCTGTATTTTTCCCTATGCACTTAGTAGTAAGAACATGCGTACAATGATGATTATGACAACCCATTTAGATTTAGTATCAAGGGATACTAATTCTAAGGTTCAAAAGGTTCTTTATACATTCCTGAATATAATAATAATAATGGTAATGGTCCTTGGCAGAACCTTATTTGAATAAGATTAGATTATGGGAATTCTTCATGCTCCAATATCATTATCATTGGATATCGTAATTTCCAGACTAATCTTATCTTCTGGTTTTATACCAAGCTCTTCATATTCTCTTCTCTTCATCTTAAAGATGGTGGGTTCTGGTGATGACATATTCTTCCTACTGCCACTAAATGTGCCTTCTATGGCGTCAGATATTTTCTTCGGTAAATTCTTTAAATCGTCTAATGAAGTAATAGGAATGGCTGAGATTCCGAAATGATTTTCTGGGAATCTTTCTTGTCTTCCAGTAGCAGTAAAATTAGCTTTAGTATCAGCCAATACGACGTAAACATCAAGACTGCCATCATCGGGTGCCTCAATTTTTAAGACGATAAACTCTTTTTTCATAATTTAATGATGATTATCTAATTAGACATATAGACCTAATTATAGATGATGATGATGCATCATTATATTCAGAATTAAATGGTGGTAAAGCAGTTAGTCTACAAGTTTATAAATTATATAGTTAAATGATAATTTGTCATTATTTTGTGTCTATTTTTATGAGGATTTTGAAATAATGCAAGGAAAGTTATGAAACTAGTAGTGAGGCCGATGAGGAACTACAAAATTTAAAATGTGTGTAACTTAAAACACGGAAATAGCGGTTCCTGTGGCAATGACATATAAGGCATGGTCTCAATTAGCATTACGAGCTCGTATAGCATAAAAAGTGAGTGTAATCTCACCTATCGGCTATTAGATTGACACGTCTTTAAGACTCTTCTAATGATAGCCCCCGTAATGATACTGTTTGAGTCTATTGGAATGAATAGTAGAGCGTGATTGTAAAGGTATTTTTCATCTGGGTTTGTCCATAACTGTATTTTTTGGTGTATGATTTCCTTATTTTTATTGTTATTCTTCTTTCAGGCTGTATAAACTTCTTCCAACCAACAATAGGTGGTGTTTATTTCAGAATATTTAATATATAGTTTAAAAGTTCTATAAATTTGCTTGCTACAACGTAGTTACATTATCTTAATTGCAGGCGGTGCTATGCTTATCGCAGGTATAATTATAACTATAGTCTGGGCCGGCTCTTTTGCAGGGACTTTTTTACGGGAAAGCACTATAATAGGTCAGACTCTCGTGAAGCCATCAGAATCTGTAAATGCATCGCTGCAGGTAAATAATATAGTCCGTCCTGTATCAATAGCAGTTCATTTTAAGCCAGCAGCAACAACTGGAATATCATCATCACCATCATCAAATGCTACTACTCTAGGCGAAATAGTAAGAGATCCAACTGGCAAAGTAGTAAACAGAAACACATTCCTAAAGGAGTTTTTTACTACTTTCAAGCCAGAGACTACAGGAAAATACACCCTTACTATTACTAATCTTGGCCGTGAATCTGTGAACGTAGATGGAATATTTGGCTATATACCATTTATCAATCAAAATAATCAAGTAAATCTTGGTTCATTAAGCGGAATTATAGCAGGAATTATTCTGTTTGTGGTAGGAATTATTACACTTATAGTTGGAATCGTAATACTGATAGTAGATCGAAGAAAAGGAGGGAGAGGAGGAGGAAAGCTGCCTCAGATAACAAAATAAGAAACGAAATGATTACTACGTTCATTTCTTGAATTTATTATCAGATTCAGTTCACATAATTCTGTTTGAGTACGAAAGGGTAATTCGTTTGATATTAGGAGGTGCTCGTACCTTACACAGATTTGATTCAAAAACTATATACATAAGAATGTAACATTTTTTGAATCCATCATCATTTTTTTGTTACTGGGGGATGATAACAAAGGCGTAGCCAGAAAAATATGATGATGTTATTTTTGTTGTTTTCGACACCCTTTTATTTCAATATGATCTCTTTATTTTTGAATGAAATTCTTTGGTAATATTTTCTACCATAGACCTGCTTACAAGTTCGGAGTAATGGTTTTGTCTATTCTATCAATTACAATAATACTTGGTTTTTTATCTTTTGCGTCTTTGTCTAATACTATTAGATCATTTCCAGAAAATGCAGCTACCCAAAAACATAATCAACAACAATTCATGGACTTGGTAGCAGTATCAAATGAAACAAGACAATCAGGTATATTACAAAGCATATCCTCTGAGCGAAATTTATCGGATAAAGAAGATAATGATGGTAGCACCTCCCCAAGGTCACTTGACTCAGACCTTGACATAGACGCAAAAAACACGAATAACTGGATAACAGTCAATCACGATATTTACGGTACCAGACATAGTAATCAGACAATAATCAACAAGGATAATGTAGCCACATTGCATGTCAAATGGATATTGATTAATGATCATGAAATACAAGAACCACCCATAATTATAGGCAACAAAGGATACGTTCAAGATTATGCTGGTACTGTTATAGCATTTGATGCTGATAGTGGAAGAGTTCTT
>Ga0193704_1000053_pt1 | contig 18150 bp, 20 predicted proteins | sample U3m1metaG_FD_143047 | JGI IMG/M metagenome (GOLD analysis project Ga0193704, IMG submission 143047) | Soil microbial communities from a riparian zone of the East river system, Colorado, United States - U3m1 | ecosystem: Environmental > Terrestrial > Soil > Riparian zone | place: USA: East River... | reverse complement strand
TATTGCGTAGAGGGACCAAACTTGACATATAATGGTGTTGAGAAAGACGGAAAAACCAGAACTCAAGGAGGTTATTCCAACAAAATTGTGGTAGATGAAAATTACGTCCTTGAGATTCCTGACAAACTTCCAATGGATCGTGCAGCACCCCTGCTCTGCGCGGGTATCACAATGTATTCTCCTCTCATGCACTGGAAAGCAGGTCCTGGAAAGAAAGTTGGTATAGTCGGTCTGGGTGGATTGGGTCACATGGGAGTAAAAATAGCGCATGCGTTAGATGCAGAGGTCAGTGTGTTAAGCCATTCACATAAAAAGCGGGACGAAGCCAAGAAGATGGGAGCAGATAAATTCTATGACTCATCTGATACTGATAGCTTAAAGAATCTGGAAGGTTATTTTGATCTGATCATCAATACACTGTCAGTAGAGATTGATTGGAATCGTTATCTGAATCTGTTAACCCTTGATGGGACTATGGTCGTAGTCGGGATTCCGGAGAAGGAAACGTTACTTGGCGCATCTTCGCTTATTAATCCTCGTCGCAATCTTGCAGGGTCTGTTATCGGTGGAATATGGGAGAGCCAAGAGATGCTTGATTTCTGTAATAAATATAACATAGCCAGCGACATAGAACTTATTCCAGTTCAAAAAGTGAATCAGGCTTACCCAAGGGTCGTTAATAGTGACGTTCGCTACCGATTTGTTATCGATACAAAGTCATTAGATGACCAGACTGAGTAACAAAAAACAAACATGATAGTCTTATACTTTTCAAATTATATCAGCGTCATGGGTACCGACGGGATTCGAAATTTATTCCCTAATTGCTCGTAAGCTCTCGAAGGTCACGGCAAACGAAAACAATGTCAAACTAATATATGCGATACAAGACATTACTTTAATGGTAATATTCAACATATCTGGAACGTGGAGCAATGGTCGTAACAGAAATTTCAGAGGGTTTGATCCCGACGATGATAAAGTCGAAGTACGTGCTAATGGTAACACTCCATGTGTCATAGACGGTAACGGTAATTGTACGATTACTGGAGACAGGAGAAGAATTTATTGTCACTATAATAATTATAACGCTATACTTACCGTTACATTGATACCAAATTTTATAGGTACGAATGACAACTGTTCATTGAAAATGAGATCAAGGCATAACGAACCTGGTATGACATGCAAAGGAGGTAGTCCACTGGATGGTAATAGATTTGGTGGATATGGATTTGCCGTAAACAAAATCGGATGGGATGCAAAGAGAGAATCCACACACAACTGTCATGACCAGCACAGGTCAAATTCAATTCCAAAGAAAATACAAAATGAAAAAGCAGTGAAGTTACGGCACACAGTTAAAGATGAAGGCGGAAAAGTCCATCAAATAGGTGAGATTGACTATATGGATGGAAGCGGTCTTCATAAAGTAATGGACATTTTCGATAATTCACCGGAACTGTGGATGGTAGATAGAAACCTGTATGAGGCAAAGTCATACTTTTGGATAAGAAATAATGGTTCTGGCTCCACTACAATAAGAGATGTAAGCTTAGAGATACTTCCATAATTTTGTATTTTTTAAGGTTTAGTTTAATATCCTAATTGGATTGATAAATATCCACTTTGCTTCATCAAAAGACATATCAATCACAATTTTATAATTTTGGAATTGTGGATCATTTGGTATAGTGAAATTAAAATCTGCACATTCTTGGATAGATAGAGTACCGCATTCATTATTTTCTAATTCCACATTTGGTACAGAATTCTTCACAATTTCATCATCCTCCGCATCACTGTTAACTAGATAGATTTTGGTTAGTACAGGAGCAAGACTAGTACCGCATTCATCGTTACTATCACACACTAATTCTAGAGACGAACCATTAACTTTCTTGTCCAATGTCATGTTCTGAACGGACTTGGCATCAAAATTTTTTTGGATTACTGCTTCATCTCCAAAATCAATTGAAAAATCAGCGCCTAATCTGTATTCACGATTATCTGTACTGATTTTAGCTATTGGTATATTATCGAATGGAACAGTGGCAAATTTAACAGCATCAACATGAATTAACTGCAAAGGAATAAAGTTGATAATTAAGAACAAAATGGTGCTAAATAATAGAATATATCGCCTTATTGTTCTCATCCAAGTATAATAAAAAAGTAACTAAATAAATTTTGTCTGTTATAATCAAATACTTAAAAGCAAATGAATTATTGCCGTCATTATGGAACCGCACTGTTAACAACGCCAATTCCCACGGGCTCAAATTGTTATCTGATATTATTACTAATATTTAGTAAAAAAGGTTCCGCAAAAAGTCATGTTATACTTGCATCATAAAGTTGATTGTAGGACCGTGTTTTTCTATTACAATAAATATAATACTATTGGTGTAAACAATAACGATATTTCTAATTAGAAAAGATTAGAATTTTTCTAATAAAATAACTTTTGATTTTTATAGGTTTTTGTCTACCCTAAATTTTCAGTATATCCATGAGCACTTAGCCTCTCAATCTATCTTGATTAAATTCCGGACTTCCATATTCACTGATCTTTGGCTTTCTCCCGTGGACCTTTTTATGAATACGGAGACGCTCTTTTTCTTCGAATTGTGAACCACAAATCTTACATTTAAAGGTCAACGTAACGTAACTTATAACTTCAAACTTTTAGAAAAGAATTTCTAATCCAAAATTAATTGTAGTAGTTCTTTGGTCAATTCTATCCGCCCTACAAATCCTAGAGTTATTTGTACTACCATCCATTCAGACATTCTTTCGGAATAAATAAATTGCAAGCTAGCTAAACACTTATATACATATGATTAGTATACTAATTATTAGTAGGTATTTGCATTGCAGTCTTACGATTTTCAAAATAGTATTGGGTTTATAGTTAATCGAGCAGCCAAGGTGTTCGTAAAGGCTCTTGATTCTGAACTACGTGAAAAAGTAGGTGTAACCTTTGGTCAATGGAAAGTCGTTGTAATGTTATCTATGCAAGATGGTATTACCCAAAAGGAAATTGCGAATAGACTAGGGCTCGAAGCCGCAACTCTTATCCCAATTATCGATAAAATGGAAAAAGAAGGCTTAGTAGTAAGGCAGATGGATCAAGATGATAGGCGAAACAATAGGATATATCGTACAGAGAAACTGGATGCCTTATGGGATCAAATGATCGAATGTGCATTAAAAATAAGAAAAATATCGGTAAAAGACATACCTGAAAACCACATTACAATTATGCGTGACTCTTTGGAAAAGATCTGTGAGAACCTGAATATCCATTTTAATGTCGGTTGTGATACTACTGTTACTACTATTTCTGCTGCTGACACATCAATTACTCCCTCCAACAAGAATGTGAAAAAGAAAAAAGCCAAGCTTATAGAAGGAGGAACGAAATAAGAAAATGAAACGGGTATCATCACAAAAAAATAATGAAAATAAGAATAGTAACATACCTTCTTCTATATATCATCAACAACCTTCCTCATCTGTAAAGATTCCTACCAGTGCATGGAAAACTCTTGCAATTCTAAGTTGTGTCGCTACTATGGTTATGTATGCAGAAACAATGTTAATACCAGCTATTCCAGACCTTATCAAATACTTTGACGTATCTTATAGTATGTCGTCTTGGATTCTTACAGCATACTTAATTACAGGTGCGGTTATGACTCCTATAGCAGGTAAATTATCAGATCATTACGGAAAGAAGAAAATATTGCTTATTATAATGGTAATTTATCTGGTAGGTGTTTCTACTGCAGGACTTGCAACAAATATAGTTTTCATGTTAATCGCTAGGTCAATACAAGGAATAGGCTTGGCTATGTTCCCAATTGCATTTGGTATTGTAAGAGACCAATTCCCAAGAGAGAAAATATCCATAGGTCAAGGTGTGATCACTTCAATGTTTGCATCTGGGGCAGTAATAGGTTTGTTAGTTGGAGGCACTATAATTCAAGACTATGGATGGCAAACTACATTTTTTACTATAATACCCATTGCAATTACTCTTTTGGCGGTAATACGACGGTTTATAAATGTAGATGAAGAAAGCAGACCTCAACAAGAAGAAGGACGGTCTATCCAGAAAATAGGAATTGGTCACAAAACAGGTACCAATATTAGTAGTAAATCATCTGGAAGCCAAATTGATATAAAGGGTGCAATAACACTAGCTGTTGCAGTTACTTCGTTTCTGTTAGTCCTGACCTATATGGAAACAGGTAGTGCCGGTAGCAGTACTAACAGTAACTCTTTTGATTTGTCTATACAGGTTGTATCTTTTTTTGTAACAGGAATAATTTCGTTCATACTATTCATAATTACAGAAAGCCGTGTAAAATATCCATTGGTTGACCTTAAGTTGATGCTAAACAAGGCCATTTTGCCTGCAAATTTGATCATAATGATTGTTGGATTGTCCATGTTCATGGTTTTTCAAACTATACCGATTTTAGTAAGAAATCCTCAACCGCTAGGTTTTGGAGAAGATGCTATTAATACGGGGGATGTGCAGTTACCATTTGCTGTAGTACTTCTAGTTTTCGGAGCTTCCTCAGGCTTCATAATATCGAAGTTAGGTTCACTAAAACCAATAATAGCTGGTTCTGTAGTTACTGCTATCAGCTTCTTTGGTTTATTGACATTCCATTCAAGTGAATTATTAATTTCAGTAAACCTTGCGATTCTCTCTGTTGGATTATCCTTGACTAGTGTTGGAGCTATGAATGTGATTATACTTACTACCCCAAAACAGTTTACAGGAATATCGCTTGGTACAACTATGCTTATGAGAATTATAGGAAGTTCAATAGGCCCTGCTCTTGCAGGAATGTATATGCAATCACACCAATCCCCATTAGATATCAACGGAATTATTCATTCTTTCCCGTCATTGGTATCATTCAATATGATTTTCCTCACTGCTGTAGTATTTTCAATTGCGTCAATAGTCCTAGCAATACTATTAAGAAGAAGAGTTATGAAAATGTCGATACCAAACCTTGCTTAAAAAATAAATCTAAAATAAGAATGTCACATAAATAATCTAGGTACATATAAGATCTTATGTCTTTATCAGAAGAAAACAGTTCGGAGAAGAAAAGAAATAAGGTCCTGATTGAATCATTTATAGAAGAAATTTTCAATAAACACAATCTGTCAGCGATAGAAAAGTATCTGAATCCTACTGCAGGAAAGGGAAATGAAGGATTCAAACAATTCTTAAGCGCATTCTTTAAAGAATTTATTCACGGCGGAAAGTGCAGGTCAGAATTAATTTGAAAAAGTTTAAGTCGATGAGAGACGGACGTAAGGTTGTGTCAAAAAGCACTAATTCTGAACCAGCAGACGCAGACGGAATGTCATCTTCTAATAAGGAAGAAATTATCGGAGGATTGAACGATGATCTTGCAAGAGAGTACAAGGCTATTATCCAATATGTGGTTTTCAGTTCTACATTAAAGGGCGCCGAGTATGGAGATATAGCAGAGCAGTTAAAAGTACACGCTTCCCAAGAACTCTCGCACGCTTTGGAAGTGGCTAGGCAGATCGACTATTTGGGTGGAGACCCTTCTGTAAAAGGTAAAGAAGCCGAATATTCAAAGGATTCCAAGACAATGCTTGAAATCGATCTGCGAGCTGAGCAAGAAACTATCAGGAACTATAGGGAGAGAATCCGTCAAGCAGAGCGCGCCGGTGAATTTGCTTTGTCCGAAAAATTAAGAAATATCATCGCTCAGGAGCAGGATCACGAAATAGATCTAAAAGACGCCCTGGGACTACGTTGAGTAATAGTTTCTAGCGATCTTGTAAGCAGTCACCAATATTTTACGCTTTTTTAAGCAAACATGGTAACACTGTAAACAATTTACATCAGCCAGCCTCAAAAAACACGATTCGTACTATCTCATCATCATATGGTGCAAGGTCATTTTGCTCCGTAAAATAAAGCAAATCATCATCAACAAAAAACGTGATCTCTGACTTGGTAACATTAAATTTTTCGAATAAATTCGCAATTGGTTTTGATAAGTTTATTAAATCTGTAGGGCATTTTTTATCATAATTTATTTACTAAAACCTCAATATTGTGATTAACCGGAATAGGTTATTTAATTTTAAACTCAAATTAATCGTGTGAAAATAAATGTTAAAGTCATCATATAATGAAATAGTGTAATTGGCCATTGATTGCAGCATGAATACGATGACAGAGACAGGGCTAATTCGATCTGTTTCCTATTCCTGGAGTACTTTATGAATAAACGAAATCGCGATTGATCCTTCGCCGACAGCGGACGCAACACGCTTGACGCTGCCGCCTCGCACATCTCCCACCGCGAAAACCCCCGGCAAACTGGTTTCGAACAGGTACGGCGGACGGGCAAGCGGCCAGCGAGCAGCGATCAGATTTTCTGGCGACAGGTCGAAACCAGTCTTAATGAAGCCTTGAGTGTCTAGCGCCACGCAGCCGTCGAGCCAACGGGTATTCGGAGTGGCGCCGGTCATGACGAACACGTGCCTGATCTTGTGCTCTTCAGTCTGACTTGATTGATTGTTTCGCCACCGAACGGACTCGAGATGATCCCCTCCCTCAAGCGCCACGATCTCAGTGTGTGGCCGGAATAGTATCTTAGGAGTCTCTTCGATTCGGCGAATTAGGTAGCGCGACATGCTCTCAACCAAACCCGCAGACCTGACAAGCATGTGTATGCGCTTCGTCATCTCCGCAAGAAACACGGCAGCCTGACCAGCTGCATTTCCTCCGCCAACCACAATCACTTCGTCTCCATCACACAATTGTGCTTCCACAAATGTCGCACTGTAATAGACACCCGCACCTTCAAAACGCGACAAGTTTTCCCATTCTGGCTTCCGATACTCCGCCCCGGTTGCAATAACAACAGTTCGTGCCGGATGTCGATTGCCGTTCTCAACTTCGACGATGTATGGTTTGCTGTTGCAAACGAGTCGCGTGGCCTTGGTGATGCGCATCACCGCGCCGAACTTCTGTGCCTGATTGTACGCCCGAGCTGCGAGCTCTTGACCCGAGATACCTGTGGGAAATCCCAAGTAATTTTCGATTCTTGAGCTTGAACCTGCCTGTCCGCCAGGCGAGCTCGTTTCCAGCACCAGTACGTCAAGCCCTTCTGAGGAGCCATACACTGCCGCAGCCAGCCCCGAGGGACCGCCGCCAATGATGACGAGATCGTGCACATGGATTTGGTCAATAGATTCGTTGAAGCCGAGGCAATCCGCAATTTGTTGGTTACCGGGATTGCGTAACACAATCGTGCCTCGGCAGATCACCACGGGTATCTCGTTGGTGGTGATACGGAAGTTATCTAATAGGGCCTGTATGTCAGGGTCGTGTTCGAGGTCTATGAAAGTGTAGGGATGTCCATTGCGCATCAGGAACTCTTTGATCCGAAGCGTTCCAGCCGAATGCGTTGACCCGATGAGCACTACGTCTCCTACGCCAGCCGCTACCAACTCAACCCTGCGGAGAATGAAAGCCCGCATAAGAATCTGGCCAAGCTCAGAATCGCTCTGCACCAAAGCTAACATCTGTTGCCGATCAACAGCGATCACCTTACCCTGCTTAGTAACACGCACACGAAAGATGGTCCGCCGGCCTGAGAGCGTGCCGACCTCACCAGTAAACTGACCAGATCGATACACGGTGACAAGGGTCTCAACGGCGCCAGGTCCCGATGGGCGCACAACCTCTAGCTCGCCGGAGACAACCACAAAGAACGGTACCTCGATTTCTCCCTGCTCATAGAGTACTTCGCCACGCTGGATGGCATGCATTTTTCCGCGTGCTGTAATGCGGCCAATCTGCGCTGGTGTTAATTTTGGAAATATCTGCGCAACATGAGCTCTGGTTAGCGGAAGTCCCTTGGGTGTATCGTTCATAGGGGAATTTTCCGCACCATCAGCATCAGAAATTTCCTTTTTATTAGAATTACCTGACATTTAGTTATTCCATTAACAACACGAAAGTTAATGTGCTTTTCTTGCGAAAATGGAGAAATTAGTTTAAGGTCTATGGGCCAAGACGAAAATAGGGTTAGGGATCGGTTCACCAATAATTTTACTATTCTCTAATCTGGTATAGAGATGATGATCGTATATTTACTGCCTTATTCGGTCTCACATAATTTTTATTTATTCGAGGTTTTAATTCCAGTTATGTGGAAACTACCAATATATGAAAAAATCACGTTAACTTGATATATATTAAGCATTAATTTTCAAATCTCGAAATTTAAATATTATACTATTTGGATACATTCTGAAACAGTGGTAGAAGATCTTCAGATTCTTAATACTAACAAATATCTGATTTTGGTATCAAGGAATAAAACACTTGACTCGTAATCATGAAAAGAAAAAGTCGTGGGCTGAAAGAATCTCCGAATTTTGAAAAAAGATTAAAGAATGTAGAATAATAATTGGAATTATTTTATGAAAGAATGGAACCACTTAAAGACAAGATGTTGGCGTTACTAATACGGTTACCTCCATGTTATGAAGTTAAAGAAGGTTTAGAAGATTTCAGAAATTATAATTTTTTGTTTGAGGGAAGTTTTAGATATGCTGTTGAAGTAAGACATCCATCTTGGTTCAACGAGTTAGCTTACAACTTTTTTAAAAACAATGGTGTTAGATCGAACGCTTAAATACTATTTTCACTTTCAGTATTTAATGAGTCAGGAAACTGAATTACCGAATACGATGTACGACATATTACATGCAATGGGAAAAGACGCTGGCTTTCTTTACGAAACCATAGATACGTACATTAAAGATGCACAGAACGCAAACAAATCCGACTTGGTGGACATCTGGCAAACTATCAAGAAGGACAGACTGAAACATTTACATTTGTTAAAGGATGCCTTAGAGAAAGAAATACACGGATAAAATACATATCGTACATTATTCATTCGAACTGTCTTTATGCTCAAAATTGGTTCACAAACCCTAGAATCTACACGAATGAACTCTACAATTTTCCCTAAGAAAATCCAAATTTTTTTTGTTCGTCTTTAATAGCCGAGATCTACTTTAACTGGTTCCGTTTGAATATTCAATCGGAACCCGACGGAACCATATGAAAAATCAGACTAGTCCCTCCGGATCCATGAAATAAATTAAGAATACACTTTAGTTCCTGGATGAAATGCCGCCCATTCGAACCAATAACCCTCGTCAAATGGTAATCGCAAGAGTTGTTTCCCTTTCATTGGTCCTTCAATAGATTTCCCTTCAAAATCCCATTGACTCCCTGTTTGCTTATCTGTAAAGGTATTATTAGTAAAGTTATATCTGAATAATAACGTCTGTCCGTTCACTAAAGGATCAAATAACCTTGCCATTATGGGATGCAATGAAAAAAGAGTTACTGATTTATTATTAAATTGGTCATTGATTACTTTCAATTTCTCTATATCCTGCAATTTGTAAGCTTTGCTCAATTCTTCGTTTTCAAGCCCAACTACGATCTCTTTTAATCCAAGTCTGTTATCTCTATTAGAAACTGGAAACAAAGGCTATTTTCTCCGAAATCACCAACATACACTTTATCATTAGAATCCACGGTGACCCATCCTGGAGATATGAATTCTCCGTCGCCCAGACCTGTCGAGCCCCATGATATAATAAATTTACCGTTGTTGGTAAACTTTTGAAGACTTGCTGATTCAATTAAATCTGAAAAAGATTATTAAATCAACGGGCTCATAAAATTTACCTTTTGAATACTCAGTCACGTTCCTCCATTTCGGACCCAAATTGTTAACAATATGGTTCCCAACGTATTCGGACTTACGGTATTAAGTGATTCTTTTAAATTTGCGATCTATTTCTTACCTATTGTAATTAATTCCTTATCAACGAATTCCTGAAATGCAGGATCAAACCATTTTTCCATCTCAATATGACTTTCCCAGATTTCCTTTATCGACCCTTCTTCAAACGCACTTTTCATCCATCTTAACCATCCGATCCATTCATTATCATTCAGGACTTTTCTCTGACGCATATGAAAAACATGAGCGAATGTATACATTATATGATATGAATAAGCAATTTCTGCTGACCATCCAGTTTCTGATTTACTTATTACATTAATTAATTGTGGTTGTTCTATGCCCATACGCGTCATTTCATGTATTCTTTCATCAAGGTCATTGAGGATCTTCGTTTCTATATCCACGGATAGAGTTTGCATTTGTTTCTTGGAGAAGTATAGAATCACAAATAACGTGGCAATTATCCCTATAGCTTCTCCCATGCCAAAATATTCAACTAAACCTATTTCTGACATCAGCTATATTAGATATTTTTGTTCATAAGTATTTCTTATTTAGCACCGTGTTATTGAGATACGTTAAAAGATAATTAATAGAATCTACTAAACATACGCTAATGCCAAAACCGGACTTAAAAGACCTCAGCACAGCAAATGAAATAGATTTGACTGTTAAAGGCAGGAAATCAGGTCAAGATATATCTAGACCTGTTTGGTTTGTTCACGAAGACGAAAAATTGTATTTGCTTCCAGTGCAGGGGTCGGATACAAATTGGTATAAAAACGTGTTAAAAAATCCAAACGTGAAAATTTCGGCACATGGACAAGAGTTGAGTGGAAAAGCAAAAACCATAACCGAAGATAATGAAGTTAAAGAAATAGTAGAGAAATTCAGAACAAAATACAGCAATTCTGATGTTCAAAAATATTATTCCAAGTTTGATGTGGGCATAGAGTTTACTCTAAAATAGTAGCATAAAAAGGAATTCAATTTATTTTAACATAGGTAGAATATACCGTCGCAATTAATGCTTGCTTTCAATGTACATAAATTATAGGAATCTGAAAAAGGGTTCCAAAATTAGAGTGCTAGTGTTATGAGTTCCACCGAACCCGATTCACTAGTGTACTGTTTTATAGAACTACATCGCATAATTAGTGTAATGAGTGCTCAATTAATTAACGGAACAGATGCACATAGCTAAAGTTTCATATTCATTATGTCTAAGCATAACACTTCTTGTAAGTCTTGCATTCACTACAACTTCTTCTAGCTTGGTTAACGCTCAGCAGCAGAACAACAAGACAGGAGCACAGAGAATGGCCCAATGATGGTGTTTGTTACTGGTGTAGAGATTTCACATGTTTACATCATGACGTAAATAATGGTCTGCAGAAGAGGCAATAAGGATATTATGGTCATGTGAATTCATTTTCAACTATTTATGATCGGTCCTGATATGGATATCTAATTCCTTTTCATCTTTGAATACTCGTCCACATGATCTACATTTTATTTTGTATTTTCTTCCACGAAAATAATCAACTAAATGCATTAAATATATGGTAATCCCCCACATTAAATAATATTTGGTTATTCAAACTTAAATCTTTTCTAAAAAATTCCTGTATTTCACATAGGTTTTATCATCATCATGCTATGAATTTAGTAGTTAATCAATGATTGAATGTAATACCATAAGATTCTACGAAGCCGGATATACGATAAATGCCATCCACAATTTGAGAAATTGAAACATCGACATCTTTAGGATGGAAATAAGTTCTACTAACTTCAGGCATTATGTTAGTTTTAGGAGTAGAATAAATAAAGATTAATGTGGACAGGATATTTTAGGCTTCTCTGAAATTAGAGGACTTACGAAATCCCCGTCTAATACTAGGTTCAATAGACTCAGTTTCGGAAAAGGATTACATACACTAGTGTATCACATCCCACCGAACCGACATCGGGTCTGCACTTCACAGTGTGAACTAGCCCGAAAAGTATTATACAAGTTCATTGAACCCTCCTACATGCAGGGTTCAAATCCCCATGAACCCGTTTGAACTGTTTTTCATTAAGACAATTTGTTTCCAACTTCTAGAAAAAATGTAAAACTTAAAGCTTAGTAAAGTATAGACAATCGTAAATGTAACAGGGTCGGCAGAGCGATATTCAGATAGTAGAGGTAAGATTAAAACCTGGAACTCTCCTATGATATACAACAAAGGCAGAATTACAAAAGCCCAAAACTTTACCTTCCCCAATCTATAAGAGTGCGTACGAAGGACCGTTACTGTTGCAAACCACGTTACCACGTATGCTATAATAAAAGAGACGGAGTAAAATTGTCTAAGTGTATCATTAAGACCAGAAAATGTTGCAGTCAATATACCAATATGCCATCCTATGTCATTTGGTTGGGTTAGCAATACACTTACTATAAAAATTATAGTAAATATTGAATTCAGCAGAATCGAAAACGTAGCAAAACCAAATAGCAAAGAAACATAACTTCGACCACTATGTATCCACCTTATGAACCGCTCAGACAAAATTGCAAGATTGAAGACACCTGATATGTAACTTATACTTACTATACCAATTATGAGACTGGTTTTATAAGATAAGTCATTTAAAATTTGAAACAGTACGAGAACTAACAATCCGCTTAAGATGAACTGAACTATTGCAATAATTTGGAAGACCACCTTCAGTGTGTGCTGGCTGGTTTTGAACAGTCCTTTTAGTCGCATTCTAATATTAACTAATATAAAGATATGACACAATGAAAAAATGATTATACCAGTTCCAAAAAGAAGAATGTTGAACTGAAGAGATTGAGGTCCTGGATAGAGAAAAATGTAAAGACGAGCAGCAGTTGTTTCCAGGACTAGTGTGACAATTGAGACAACTATGAGGATGAACATAGTCGCATCAGAATCAGACTTGACCGTCCACACCCTAGATGTCATCGTATAGGAACAGTGTAACTCGACACACTTTGATAAACTATTGTGCCTAGTTAGACCAAAAATTGTCCAAGAATCAGTTAATTTGATTATATAATTATTTAAGGAACCTATCTCACTCTAATTTGACCAATCGTGGGAATTCTTTATACTAAACTGAGAGGATTATCAAGTACAGTAATGATTATTCTACTAGTTCATCTAGGTAGTCAACTGGTTCTAGCTGATGAACTAAATCCGGGCTTAAGAGACCAGTGCTATTGGTGACGTGTAGGCCCGAATGATATGACTGGATATTTATCTAGTGAAGCCTCAATCTAATAGCCCTGGAACATCACAATAGCTATTGTTACCAAATTGTCCGTCTGTTTGTTATTAATCCTGTATCCCTGTATAACTCATTGTTTCCATCTTTTAGAGTTTTGTTGGCCAACAGTCAATTCGGTATATACTTATTCCTCTGTAATTAAATTTCTTCCTAGTTTGTTGAGTGTGAGCATATGTTACTTTTGGTGTGCATGTTCCTTTCCAATAGGCACCCACAAGGTCTGGATAATTTGGTGATGCAATCAATTCTTCAATGACATAACTGACGTCATCCAATTTATCTAACGAATTCCTGAGGTCATTCTTTGCTCCCCCAACTCCCAATCCTGGAGCGCTCATATAGGCAGACTGGCCGTGATCTATGTAATCGGGAGAAATTATTTCATCAAATATCGTTTCGTTTTTGTTATTGTATGCTTCAAAATAGCGTTGAATAATTCCCTTATTGATTTCCACTTGTGAGATTGATTCGTTAGTATCCATATTATAATACGTTATACTTTGGTATTTGTGGATTTCTTAGCCACTCAGACAACTTCCTCTAAGGAGACACATAAAAATGGGAAAGGTCATAAAAGAAAAATAAAAAAATAAACATTGACATCGGTGGGATACAATAGGATGGAGTCATGCGACTCTTGTAGTTCAGCCAGCCAAGTAGAGTGGTGTGAAAGTTGTAATAGGTTTATGTGCAAGAACTGTGACAACGAAGTCCATTCCGTCAGTTTGCCTTAATTTTGCAAATTTAGCAGGTGAGATTAACGCTCAGTTATCCGCGAGTTAATTTGAAGAACTTCTACAGTACATTGAGCAATGAAGCTTAGAGACTTGACTTAGTGAGAGTAACCGGTAAAAGACCTGTCGAGTTTAACTTTCAAACTTAATTCACTTGTTAACGCCAAATTTGACTTCAAGGCCTCTTTTTTCTGAATAGGCATATGTAAAAGAATCATTCAAAAGTAAAGGAAAGCTTGACAGCTGGTCTTGAAAACACCTCGGACATGTATTTTCCTTTCCGATTATATCATCCAAGCGAGACTTGTCAAGGGATGTCATCGTCCATAAACATTCTTCGCATAAAAAAAATATCCTTTCTTTACTTTTAGGATTACCTTCGCATTTTAATTCCACGTTAGCCTTCATACTTACACAATCGGCTTGTATTATTGGTCTTATTAATTTTCGGCTTTTGAATAGTTAAGAAGTTGTAATACCCCTTCTAGTAATACGCCTTCTATTGGATTTAGAATATCGTTTGTAGGAAATATAACGTGTTTATAGCATGTTGGGCAGTTAGATACAAGCCAGATTTGCTAAGTTGTGTCTTCATAATGAGAGAGCTAACACATCAAAATTTTTTTGGTGCACTAAAGAGACAGTATATTATGTTACCAACCATAAGACAAATAAATCTCAGAAATTAAATAATTTTATGTTGTCAACACCCGAAGCATGTGACTCCGAGACCACACTAGAGGGATTCGAATCCCGTATCCGAGTCTCATTTGATTTTTGTAAAATTATAAACACGCTATAATTGTATTTATTATTGTGAGCAACTAAATTTCCACAGTTTTTCTTTTTTTCTAAAAATAACCATAATTATTTTGCTATTTTGCTATTTATGATTAATTATGGTAATCGGTAGAGTTACACCAACAGGGAACAAAACTTACTGTATAAGTGCCTATTTGCATGCAGGCGTAGTGTTTCATGAAATATTGAAACAGATGTCTAATAGTATTGAGAAAGTAACTTTGACATATGTATAACGTATGACCCTGCCAATAGCACAATTAATCTGGAAGTTCGTTATAGGATTGACAGTCAGGACATTTCAATACAATGTTGACTAAACGAATATTTTCACCAACATTGTCTATAAGAACAAGATTACAGTTCCCACAGGAATACCTTCTTAAACCAGTACCATGGCCCACAAATAGTGGACGTTTTCCATAGTTCTCGCCCCCTCCAATAACCGTCTTAGTGTTTCTCTCTGGTTTTCGAACAATCTTGCATCTAATTTCTTCCAAATATTGTGAGTACTTATTCTCACCATTGTATATAAAAAACCATTTGCAATAGAGCGACTAGTTATAATGTATTCACTAACTGCGAATAAATCTTAGATATTTCTGCCTAATCTTCATCTCCCTATCTTATACAAACACATTGCCTTTGTAGTTACAGGAACATCATTTGGAAAAAAGAAGATGGTAGCTCCAGTCCAGTGGAGTCAAATGGATAGATTACAAACTCCTCCGATAGTAACATCTGATTTTGTATATCTTAGATTAATTGGAGGTCGAAGACTAGCTGAAACCTAATTTGGTAAATTACAAATCGATAGAACTGAAGAGATAAGAAATTGGGCCAATAAAATGAAAGAATTAAAGGAAAATGAGAAAGATGTCAAAGATATAAGAAGAATGTTGAAATACGTTTGATAATGGTTGTAGATGAAAAAATAGAAGAAGCGAAATACTTCTTAGATAAGATTAAGAAGGCTACTGAAAGGAAAGATTTTATTCCAAATTTAAGTGCCTATCTGTCTGCGACAAGAAGCATTCCTGACTACTTGTTACAAGATTACAATGTGAAATACGGATTAAAGATTTCATTAGATAAGAGACTAAATAAAGACATATTTGAAGAGGTAGCAAGGAGAAGAAATAATCCGAACGCCATCGCATTTATCAAGGGTTATAATAATAACTTTAAGAAATTAACTAGAGATAAAATAGCAAAATTATTACTAACCAAGAGAAATATCAGGGTGCATAGGACAGACCTTCCATTACAAAAAAATGTTAGTGCATCAATTATAGAAAATGTAGGTAAACGCTCTGCCATTTCGAATACTAGAGTCAAATGGTTGTTTGATGATTACAAAGAAGCGGACGTCATTGAAGTGTGCAAACAATACTTACGATTAATGAATGATTTTGTTAAGAACGTGACGACTAAATTTCCTTAGTCCCACGATTTTAACATCTCCCTCAAATTTTATTTTATTTCACCTCTTGAATAAAAAGTCACCATAGACTTTTTCCAGCAACATCAACACATTCCTTATACAATTCTTCCTGACTTTTATTGTTCGTAGTATCTCTGGTAGATAATTCTGTTAGGTTTGCACTTGAAAAATTAGTTGCTGTATTTGTTTGATTTTCATTTTCGATTTCACTCGAAGGACTGTCTGCAAATCTGAAACTTTTGACAATTTGCTCAAACTCAGGCAGATACTTTTCATAATCTCCTATATATTCCATATGATAAGGTTCCTTATCATGAATAACAAAATATATTACAATCTTACCAACTCCATATTTAGCCGATTCATTTGCAGAATATCCTGACTGATTTTTCGTTACCAACTGTAGTGTATTGTTGTGACGTAATGTTTACGATACCAAATCTATCTATTAGATATTTCACACATGTTTCAAGCGGAGCATTTTTTATAGGATAGTAAGCATCTTGGATAAAATATGCGAATACGCCATTATGTACTGCTTTACCAAGAAGAATGTCACTAAATTCACCGGGTGTCAACATTATGAGGTTAGCCGGTCCAAAACCTGTACTTTCTGCCTGTGGTGTATTCGAACCTTCTTTATATGTCCAATTATCAGGTATCTTTATTGAAAAATAGAGGCTTTCAACACGGTCGCTTCCTCCAGCAAAAACAGCAGTAACAGAGAAGGCTAGTAGAAATATCATTATTGATACTATAATGAAAATTTTTTTGTTATACAATAACCATATCACCTAGTGAATTGAAAAGATTCTACCATTTTATTGGCTAAGGGTAACGTTTCTGGAACTTTTAATTGTTTATCAAGATAGGTAAGTTCATAGTATCTTCCATCTACAATAACATTTATTCGATATACATACGCATCGTCTGCAGTCCATTCTTGCTTAATACCCTTATTACCATAAACAGTAACTTCATACTGTCTAATTAATTTATAGTCGACTGGTAAAGCAGCAGGACTGTAAACAAAACACCTACTAACTGTAATAAACTATTATGAATTATATACCTTAATGTTGAATATAAATAGAAAATTCGTAGCCGTCTTCGTTGCTTCGATGGCTGTGTTGCTTGGAGCAGCAATGATAGCGAATCCAATTGCCCAGGTTAACGCACAGGGAAATCAGCAAAAAATGTAACTGGGGGAGAAAAGAAAGTAGTAGCAGCGGTAAAAATAGACGTTGATCCAGTAATGAAAGCGTTAAAAGATGCTTATCCAAAACTAGGTGATGTTAAAGACGCTAAGGGCCTTGTTGATGCATTGAAGGATATCAAAGACCCAAAAGAAGTTGTAAGGAATATGGTAGCAGCGGGACTTCTGCAGAATTTGGAGATATTCAAAACAGTACAGGATATGCAATAAAACACAAATTCCCCTTTCTTTTTTTATTGTTGGCTAGACGCTAAACGAGAATAACAAAAGGAAATATTGGAGATAATCGAAAGTTCGTCAGACTATTAAGAAGTTGTTTACCCTGCCTCAATAGGGCAATCAAAAATATTTGCATATTTTTTAATTCCTATCAGTGTTTAGTATCCTTAAGTCTTTAAAGTTCAACGTGTAGTAAGTGCTAGACTCATAAGTTAGAGAATTCTAGTTTTAAGAATGGAGGAAGCATCTTCACATCATCTTCACACATGACGGTTATGAGTTCTGGAGCATCCAGCACCTAGGTGCTTATCTATAGTTAAAGTTAGAAATTCTCACTTTTAGTGTCTTAATATGTTGAGTTGAGCCATTAAATTATTCAGATATAAGCTTAATATTCGCTAAACTTGCTGATAACTGGGGATTGCGAATAGTGTCAATTCTGTCACTCATCCCACCGAACCTCATTTGACAAATCCACTTGACAAATCCTTAATCTGTCATATGAAGTTAAAGACTCAAAAAGTATCAATGGGTTCCAAAATTAGAGCACTAGTGTTATCAGTTCCACCGAACCCGACT
>Ga0193704_1000047_pt1 | contig 19085 bp, 21 predicted proteins | sample U3m1metaG_FD_143047 | JGI IMG/M metagenome (GOLD analysis project Ga0193704, IMG submission 143047) | Soil microbial communities from a riparian zone of the East river system, Colorado, United States - U3m1 | ecosystem: Environmental > Terrestrial > Soil > Riparian zone | place: USA: East River... | reverse complement strand
GGGAATAGGTTACTACTTTAGAAGCAACACTTCCAAGTAACATCTTTGTAAAACCTGATCTTCCTCTAGTACCCATCAGGATCAGATCAATTTTTTCACGCTCTACATAGTCCACTATTGTAGCTTCTACTGATACAGGACCTTCAATAATTTCAGATTTGTATGGAATATTGTTTTCTTTAGCATGTGTACCAATTTGATCTAACCATTGTTGGGCTTCTTTCTTTTTTTGCTCCAACTCTCTTATGCCATAAGTAGGGGCTGTAATAAAGGATGCAGATAAATAGCTTAGTTTAGTTATATCCAGTACAGTTAAGCCTATTAATCGAGAATTATTTTCCTTTTTAGACATTGAAATCGCGTAGTCTGCTGCTTCCATTGACTTTTCTGAGCCGTCAACAGCAACCAGAATCTTTGAAAATTTTCCTTGTGTACTTTGTGCCATATTTATACCTTGTATTACCAACTTAAGAAGAGTTAGATTAAAAATTAGAGTATATTAGAGATTCAAGCATAATTAGAATATGGTAAGGTACAAGGTGGGCACACAATAATTGAAGGATACAATCATTGCGTATTGTCAATTTTTGACATGGTTGCGTCGATCGCCCTAGTGAGAGCAGTCAGTCTTATTGAAACTCGTTTTGCCAATTCAACAAACGTTGTAGATTCTAATCTACATAAAATTACAGAATGCCAAAACAATGTTCTGAGATCTGATCAAAAAGGCTGCTATACGAACGCAGCTCAATTCAATGCAGCCGTTGTTTTTTGTACTTTATAAGAAATCTCTACCTATGCATCTAAATACGACTTTTTTTACAATTCGAAATATTTTATAATCAAGTTCACGGAATCGAATACTAATAATAATATTATGAGATGGGATAATGTTTAATCACAGAAATGTGGGACAAAGAATACCATTTCATTTCATGAAACACCTATTAATTTTAGCAATGATAAATACACTAAATATGATATAGATGAGGCACATATATATTGGCTAGATTCATGTAAATGGATGCTAACAAATTTTCTTGCTTTGTAGATCTTTGCGAAAAGATTCGTTCAAGTACGAGCAAGAATGAAAAGGTGAGCATTCTTTCTGCATACCTTTCCATCCTAGATGAGAGTTCGTTGCCTATCGTTGTTCTGTTCTTATCGGGCAACATCTTTCCCAAAGGTTCCAGACTAAATTTGAATCTAGGTTTTAGTACCATTATGCATTCGCTATCTGAAATTGCGACACTAGAGCCTAAGGAAATTCAACAGATTTATCTTAAACACGGAGATATGGGTGCACTGACAGAATACGCGGTATCAAGAAAGTATATAATCCCACTTTTACAACAACAAGAACAATTAACATTATCAAACGTATATGCTCGACTCAAGAAAATCGCATCTGCAACGGGTTCAGGTTCAGGTAAAAATAAAACGAAAATCTTGAAAGGTTTGCTTATATCTTGCTCACCCATAGAAGCGAAATATCTCGTAAAAATCATAAATAGCGAAATGCGGATTGGTTTGGTTGAAGGTCTAATTGAGCTTGCCATCGCAAAGGCATTCGCATGTAATATCAAAGATGTAAGAGAAGCAATGCTTCTTTATGCAGATATCTCCTATGTATCAATTCTTGCAAAGAATGGTTCCCTAAGAACAACCATAATGGGACCTCTGACACCCTTCGGATTCATGCTCGCAGACACTATGTTTACTGTTGAAGAAATAGCTAATTACTATCAGAAACCTTTGATTTGCGAGTATAACTATGATGGTATACGGGTTCAGATGCACAAGTCTAAAGGTGTGATTCGGGCGTTCTCTAGAAAGCTTGATGATATTACCAGTACATTTCCCGAATTAGTAAATGCCGCTGCCACGTCAACTTCGTCTTTGACATCCTCCTCTGATTGCGATTTTATTTTAGATGGTGAGATACTAGCATTTAAAAATGATAGACCACTACTTTTTCAGCATTTGCAAAAAAGACTCCACAAAAAGAATGTTACAAAAAAAATTATAGACGAAATTCCCGTTATATACGCAGTCTATGATATTTTATATTTCGGAGAGGAACAAGTGATCAAAAAGCCATTAATCCAACGAAAGCAAATTCTATCAAACATTCAATTCAAAAAACCGATCATAAATGCAAGTTACAAGATTGTACATTTAGTAGAGGAAATGGCCGCAATGTTTGCCGAAAGCAGGAACAAGGGTCACGAAGGTCTGATACTCAAGGACCCTGATTCTCAGTACCAGTTAGGGAAGAGGGGGAGGTATTGGATGAAGCTTAAAACAGAACTTGATACGATTGATGCAGTTATCGTAATGGCTGAATATGGTCATGGAAAGAGGGCGGGTACTCTATCGGATTATACATTCGCAGTTAGAGATGATAGTAATAACAGTAAATTAAGGACTATTGGAAAAGCGTATTCTGGTTTGTCTACGAAGAAATAGGTGAAATGACCACTAAATTACGATCAATTGTGATGAAGGATGAAGGCTCTAGGTTGATAGTAAATCCTGAAATTGTTTTGGAAATTGCTTTTGATAGCATCCAAAAGAGTGAGAGATATGACAGTGGGTTTGCATTCCGCTTTCCTAGAATAAAATATATTCGCAGTGATAAAACAATAAATGACATAGATACTCTAGCAAAAGTGAATCAAATCTATCAAAGACAAGTTCATTCGGTAGATAAATGACCTAGTGTGACTATTATTTAGTTCTATATCGTAATAAATTGTTGAAAAGGAATTACGAGAGTTGTCTCCATATTTACTCTGCCGCTAAGACATTCTGATCTTACTGTCATTTATTTCAGATAAAATAACAATATTGCTATTTCCTAATTCCTTCACCTTGAATTTATCACTGAGGTACTTCGCTGTAACTTGTTTATGGCAGTCACTACATAATGTTCTGAGGTTTTTGTGATTGTGAAAAAATTCTAAAGTTGCTTTGATTTTGTTTTCTAGCGTATCATATTTGTACCCTTGCTGTCCATATAGTGACTTTGGTATGATATGGTCACATTCTAATTTTTTTGACCTTGCAAATCTTCTTCTGTATGTATAAGGAAATGCTCTTTTGCAAATCTGACAAGTATACCTATCGCGTTTAAATATATCAGATCTAACGCGCTCCCAATAAAAATTGTGATAATACCAGTGCCGGAAATCCTTATTGCATTTCTTGGAACAGTATTTTCTATATGGTGATTTTGGATAGTCATTGCAGTGGGTGTTTCTGCATAGTAGCATACCCTTACTGTCATACTTATCGAATTCCTCTATGTATACTATCATTTTTAAAGTGTTGTATAATGCAATAACCATAAAATTGTAAACTGCCTTATCATTTTATAGTTTAAAAATCCTTCACCTTTTGGTTCGTATAATTTTAAAATAGAGATATGTCTATTATACCTTCGATGGGAAATAAGACTGATTTAAAATTTATCTGGCTGATCGCGTAGGATAACCTAAAGGAAACTCATGAGATGCTGTAAAGGTAAAGAAGTATGAATAGAGAGCCAATTTAACTCGACCAATTCTACCACTGCTCTGATGAGGTTATCCATGCAATAAAAATTATAGGTGGAATCTTGTAGTCTGTAACTTACCAAAGGCGTTTTCATAATATTATAAAGGAAATTTGAGTGTGGACTTCTCTAGTTCAAGAATAGGAACATATAATGCTAGAGTATCAGTGCCTATATTATCTACAAAATTGAATTCACCAGTTAATCGCTTTAGCTCTATAAATTTCTTATGTGGCTTTTCATTTTGAACGAAATAATGTATTATTGTACTACCGACGGCTCCTGTTTGAATAAAGAGTAACTGTTGATTATTGTAGTTGATATGATAAAGCATAGGCGTTAAACCCAAAGCGGATTGTGCTGAATATACTATAACTTTGAGCATGTCTTTCAGTTCTTGATATTTCAGATACGTGAAGGACGAATCCTCTTTGCGTGACATGAGATAGAAAATGAATTATGAATATTATAATGTATGCCTTGTTTTCGGTATATTATCGGAAAAAAAGACAAGATGATGGCCTTGATTGCTATGCTTATAAATAAAGCGGCTCTAGATAATTGAACAACTATAACTTGCTCCATCTCTTTGATTTTGATAATTTTGAGACCCAGCATATACTTACGACTAGTTAGACAATTCATACTGGAGCTGAATATCATTGATTGTAAACCAAATTATACAGGTTTGGCTAATTTTTTTGATCTAGAACTATAAAGCCTTGCTTAGGTTAATTTTGAATAGCTGGTGTAATTGTATAGTCTTTACTGTAAAGTTAAGTGAGGTCAATTATCAAGATTTGTTACCTTATTGACTTAAATAATTATTTTTCTCATTTTATTGGATGGCCAGTCATAATAATCATCATAAGAACGTTGACAAGAAAAGATTTTATTCTCTTATTTCTCCTCATGTTCAAGAAGAAGGGCAGGATAATGTCATTATTGAAGATTGGTTAGCAGAAAGACTTGCAGATAAGCTGAGGAAAGCCTCAATGGTTGTGCAGCAGACTCACATACCTCATTTACTGTATAGAAATACCATTGAAGAAAGTAAGGATGCTTTACAGGAGGAAGTGGGCATGATATCCGGAAAACACATAGTTATTATGATATATAGTTATGGAGGCTTTGTTCCTTCCACTTTTCAGAAAATTGAAGTATATACGTCAGACAAATTCACAAATTGGATTGTAAAAAATGGAAAAAAGGATCTCCTTTTGCAATGCCTTGAAAGTTTAGAGTAACATAATGGACGGTATTGCCTTACTCGTTATTCCCCTATAGTTATCAACTGCCCTTGAGCTTCCTATTTTAAGTTTTTTAAAACTTATTCAAAATGCGTATTTCCAATCACAAGGAGTCTACATAGGACAAGTTTTAGTTGTTTCATTATTCTGTTTGCATTCTTGGATTTTCATTTCATTTTCATATATCAGACTCTATTTCTTATGACAATAATCTCACCTGAAGCGACCTCGTTAATATTGCCTTCTGGTGTTTTCACAAGTAATATTCCATCAGCGTCGATATCTATAGCAACACCTTCAAAGGTCTCCTTGTCCTGTTTTACTAAAACTGAATTACCTACAGTTTCAGATCTTTCTTTCAATTTTGTAATAATTTTCTTCGAGCCTTCTTTTTCTAATTGAAAATAATAGTATTCTAATTTTTCTAGAAATGATTGCATAATCACAATTATATTAACATTTTTGCCGGAGAGCTCGTTTTTTAACGATGTAATTCCAAAGCATTTGGAATTGATGCCACCACACCTTCTACTGACATATGAGCTAAGCTTCGCAGCATCAATATTTGCATTGATTCCAATGCCTATTACTGCATAGTTAATGGTTTTGGCATCTATACTTGTGTCTACTACAATGCCAGATACTTTCTTATCTTGAATCATTATATCATTAGGCCATTTAATTCTTGAATTCAATTGTGTCTTCTCCTTAATTGCGTCACCAACTGCAAGGGCAGCAATGAAAGGTAGAAGTGTGGTTTGGGTTACCCTTATTTTTGGTTTTAAGATGATGGATAACCAGATACCACCTTTGGGCGAGATCCATTTTCTTTCATCGATTCTTCCCTTCCCGCATCTTTGTCGTTCAGCTATAATTACTGTTCCATGTGCGTTTTCTCTTAATTTTCTTTCTGCCAAATTAACCGCTAAAGTCTGGGTAGAACTTAATTCTTTGTAAAAATGCACTGTTTCGCCAATTACCGTTGTATGCAAGAGTTGTCTTAGCTCCCAAGGAATTGGTGAACCACTAGGACATACAATCTTGTAATTAGCCGCTCTCTTTGATTCTATAGCTAGATCATGACTTCAATCCCAATACCAATATAATAACAATTCTGCTAATAAAAAGATGATTTCTAAATAAATCAATAGTTGAATTTTTTCTTTATCGGGACCGCATCTCTATTGCATATTGCATATTTACCGTTCGCACTGGGTTTTCTCGAATTTTTTTTGTAAATTTTACCTTCTTATTCAAATATGCAAGTAATGCGCGTTGTAGGTTTTCCCATTCATGCGATTTTATTTCTTATACATGTCCACCTGATGAATTGGCAAGGTAGATACGATTCTACCAAGATTATACGTATTAAATATGCGAGCAAGATGTTTCAATCAGTTCTGAATTGAATAATACAATTTTCTGTATTCTACAGGTTTTAATCATGGATTAAGTTGCAAATATGTCTGGCGCTTTACCTGGTCAATTACCATAACAGAAAGGTCACTATATTCTCTGCCTTCTAACTCGTTAACTCTACCTTTGAATACTGTCTCTTTATTATCTTTTGTTAGATATTCAAAGACCCAGACCTTTAGATTCGAGGTATCGATTCCATTTTTCCTCAAGAAAATTGCAATGTCGGACTGCATAAAGTTTCTTGATGAGTCTTTAGGCCATGGCCTTGGGAGTAAAATTACGCTCTTCCCACTAACTAAGGCCTTGACCAATTCCAATTTCTTTTGTTCAATATCACTTGTTACATGAAAGGTGACAATATACGCCTTGTCAAGAGGTACTTTGGATTTTGCTGCAGCAACTTGAATTGAACTAATGCCTGGAATAATTTCAATATTATCTTCACAAAAGAGTTCCATTAGTCTATCAACTAATTCCGATTCAGAAAAATTCGCATCACCTGTAAAGAGTATTGCGCAACAATCACCGTCATTCATTCTCTTATGAATACTTTGATATACGTCTTCTTGATTCTTCATAGTTACCTCAAAAACCTCCTGATTGCTTCTATCAATTGCACTTTCAATTGTAGTTAGAGTATACTTATATCCGACAACATAGTGGCATTTATGAAGAGCCTCTTTCGCTGCATCGGTCAGATATTTGGGAGAACCTGGACCCACTCCAATAGCATATAGTTTCTTTGGCAATTCTAGTATGTAGGATAAGTAAATAATCTGTCTTTAAACTTATGGCTTGTAGGAAAGAATAGTACTATACTCTTGCACATTATTTGACTTCTCTTCTGTCTTCAGTATCTCCACAATAAATCCAAGGAATACTGGCTTCCAATTGTGTTCAAAGTTTTAAGAGATTAATGAGTGGAGCCCAATTCATATGTTGAAATTCAATAGGATCTTTCATTGGATATTTTACCCAACCTTTGACAATCGAAAATTTGTAGTTTTCTGGTTTATTTCCTAGATTAGCGTTGACTTTGAGTAATGTACCCCAGCGTTTTTCCTCTTGGGTCACATCTAAAACCTGGTTATGTGTAATTTCAAGATTTTCTTCACTTTTATGAAGGTCATCCTCTAAATTTTTCATTTTGTATCCTTCTAAGGGTCTAAATACATTTTCACCATCTTCGAATCGTTTAAGCTGCCTAGTGGAGTATACGCTGTGTACTCGATAAGTCATATTTGTTTTTGTAATAAAAGCAATACGCTTATCGGTAATGACTAGCATACCTTCCTTGCCTCTTTTCATAAAACCTTCCTTTTCGCCCCATATCCACATTAAATGCGCCTTGATTTGTTCATTCCACTCTATCAATGTATATTGTGCAATAATTTAGCATCATTAAAAACTTCTTGTCGTGTTAGACGAGGAGGTTTATTATAACCGGGCTATTTACTTCTGATCTCACACCTGCCTTCAGCATTTTTCTTATGACTATGCCAGTGTATAGCACAGCCTATAAGTCTATGTTCGCTACATCTACAAATTGGACATAGTTTTAGTCTTTTAAACATCGGTTAGCTTTTCTTACACCTCTTATTATAATAATAGTATTGTTGGTTATAGCTTTGGGTAATGTGAGTCCATATATACTGGCCTTGCTAAGCAACAGGCCAATAAAAACGAACAAGGGGCAAAGTTCAAATTCTTTCTGCCATCCTCTAATGGTATAATATGGCCAGCAAGACAGCAGTTCTGGTACCATCTATAATTGTAGCTGTTGCTGTGGGTGCACTGGGTCTTGCTTTCATTCCTACTGATATCAAAAACAGGCAGCCAGACTTTCCACAAGGGATAGTTAGAATCGGCCATGATATAATTAAGGTTGAAATTGCAAAATCTAACGCAGAAAAACAAAGGTGGTTAATGTTCAGAGTAGAAAAAATGCCATTGAATTCGGCGATGATCCTAGTTTATGAAAAACCAGACTTATATGCAATGTGGCTTTTAAATATTGATTATAATCTTGATTTGATGTGGTTTGATGGAGCAGGGAATCTAGTATACAAGGTAAAAGACGGGCATAGATGTACAAATACTTTTGATGCATCAGATTGTACTTATAAGAATACAGTACCTGCCAAATATGTCATTGCTGCAACATCGGGGTTCATAGATAAACATCGAATTACTAAAGAATCAAAGCTGACCATAACTTCGATCTAATACCTCCTACTACATAGGTTATGCCTGCTTATTATTGTCATTTGTTCACATAAAGAGATGGTAATCGGCTATCTGACTTCTATTGTACCAACTTATAAGATACAAGTTTGTTATCCTGCATAATAGGTATTATAATCATATTTTGACCTGGTATGAACTCTAGGTCAGCAGCTCCTTGTCTTCGTAAGTCTATCAAAGTTCCATACCCTCTTCCATCAGCGTTAACAGTATATACCTTTCCTGCAGGGTTATCAGTAACATAGTAATGCGTTTCTGCAGCATCTGATACTATTCCATCAAGACCGCCAATGGGACTGGTTACGCCTTCAGTTCCTAAATTGCTTATCGTCTTATTTTTTAGATCTACAACCTTCATACCCGCTCCAGGTTTACTGAAATCTGATCCAAAGGATGCAACAATTAGTTTATTTTTATTATTGTCAACATGCAAACCATTAGGACCATTTAAGTCTGAGCTTTGTAGCCAAACTTGTAGGGATGTATTGTTCTTAATGGTCCTATCCATTTTGTAGATAGTATTGGTGACCGTATCGGATACGTAGATATTTCCAAGACGGTCTGATGCAACATCATTAAGAAAGGCGCTTCCTGGTGCGTTGAAGCGCTTGATTATTTGTCCATTAACAGTATCTATCTCCACAAGGTCTGTGATATCTGAAACATACAATTTACTATTATTATAAATAGCCATTCCTTTTGGTGCATTTAGTCCCAGTATCCAATTTAATTCAACTATGCTCCCGTTAGAAGGGGAGACCTTAGAAATGAATCCTTTCTGATCTTTTTCGCTGGTTTTCCATCTATATTGGAAACGAATAAGGTGTCTTGTTTAGGCGCAAAAAGTACTGATTCTGGATTCTTCATTTTGTTGGGTGTTTCCCAAACTTTATTAACCTTTGTCTGGGCTTGTTGTTACGCTTGTGCTTGGTTATTATTAGAGATAGTGTCAATTCCGATAAATAGTGCTACTCCTGATGTTGCTATAAGTAAAGCCAAAACTAGGGATTTCTGCGAAAGTCCTTTATTATTTGCAATCAATATCAAGTGTATTACAAAACATAATTATTTAATGTGTTGTTAGGTGATCTGAGTCAGGCAGTTTATTATTATTGTAGTTTTACCGTGATCCTATCCAGATGCAATGTAGTTTAGAATAGGCTAAAGTCTCTAAAATTAGAGATCTGTGAAAGTAGGCGCGGATGGCAAAATTAATACAAGAGGTTAACCATATTTAACTTCCAACTGAATGAAGCCGGAACTCAATAAACGAGCGGTCTGTTTATTCTATTAAACATATAAAAAACATTCAATGCTTTCAGGGTCTTCGAACAATTAATAACATACCCTAACCATATTCTTACCATGGATAAAGTAGAACAGGAAGAGAAGAACAATAAAGTTATACAAAAAGAGGTATTAAAACCAATTACCAAGGTAAAATCTGAAGAAGAAAAAGAACTGCAGGAACAGGAGGTAGAATCGACAGGTGGAGGAATGGGAGCAGGTGGAGGATAAGCCTTGGATCGAAGGATGTATACTGTTACGGACAACCCAGGTGTACGTATTGTACTCCATCAATCTACTACTACAATCATTTTAGAGCCAAATAATAACTAAGCACTTAGGCTAAACGAATCCAATATATCATTGTAGGATGTCTGTTCCTTATCAAACGGACGGAGTATGAGCAATTCCTTTAGACAAATTTCTTTAACTAGTATAGCGTGATAGAGAAATTTTTGTTAAACTTGGACTTTACGAATTCCAATACTTCAGCATCTGACGAAAAGTATTGTATCTTGCTATTTTCGTTCTTAGTCTTGTCAACAAACTCCGCAACAAAATTGCCGCATGCATTTCTATTTATAAAAAGCTTCTTGTGCTCAGGCTGCTGCTCAATCCTAATTCCTTCGTCAAGGTCAAGAGATACTAATTCCTTGGCTAATTCCTTCTCTTTGCTCCGTCTAGAGTCCATAAGCATGAGCCCTTTTAAATAAAATAATACGGAGGTAACTTATAACATTTAGGGGCGGATCACGGTTTGTGTGACTAGTTATCTGAACCATACTGAAATAAACAATGCGCAGTCTACACGAAAATCAAGGTTCCAATAGTACCTTAATAATGAATCAGAAGGTAATCATTAGTAGCTATTGAGAATATTTAACACATTATCTGGTTTGAAAGACGAGCCAACGCCAAGGAACGACAATTTGAGGATGCTCATTTGTGGTCCTACTGTTTATGATTTCTCCCACCTTGGGCATGCAAGAATACTTCTCTTTTATGATTTAGTGGCAAGATATTTAATGTTAGTCGGAATACGAACGACTGCTATCTTAACCATTACTGATATAGATCCCAAGATATCATTTCGGGCAAAGGAGGAACTGTCATCTGCAGCAGACATTTCTAATAGATTTGTAAATGAACTCTTGGTTGATATCGGATCCTTAGGTATCAATACCCTCACTATTGCTAGGACCTCAGATTACGTAGAAACCGCCATAAAACTAATCCGATGGCTTCTCAGTAAGAAACGTGCTTACTTTGCCAATAGCAATATATACCTAGATACGAGTTTGCTACTCTCATACGGCAAGCTCTCACGTATGAGCCGGGAAGATCTCATTAATAACAGAGTTGACATAGCGCCGGGGAAAAAAAATCCTAATGATATTCTGCTTTGGAATGGTAGCGATGATTTCGGTCAGAAATATTCTGATGAGTCCTTAGGAGTCGGCGTCCCCTGGTGGCATATGCAGGACTGTTCTGTAGCAATGTCGATCTTTAACGGAATATACGATATGCATGGCGGTGCAACGGAGCTAGTTTATCCTCATCATGAATCACTAATGGCACAATTGCAGGTGTTAACATCCAATCAACAACCAGTCAAGATCTGGAACCACGTAGGATTAGTAAACTACAAGGGCAAAAAAATGTCTAAATCTTTTGGTAACATCATAAGAATAAGGGATTTGATGAGAAAATATAACTCAAATATCATACGGCTTTATCTGTTTTCGAAGCATTACAGACAACCTTTCACGTTCTCACAATCTGAACTTGATAAATTTTATTCGACGGACGAAACAATTGCAAGTGTGCTTGCGGGCGATGTTGGTACTAAAATTCCTGCTCGCAAGACAAAGCTGACCAATGAATTCACTAGTCATATAGAAGATGATGTGAATACGCCTGCCGCCTTGGAACTAATGATAGAAACAGCAGGAAAGCAGGAGTCAATAGCAGACCTGCGGTACATGGCAAGGATTTTTGGACTAGTCTATTGACAACAAGAGTATGATGAGAATGCATGCTCACGAAACTTTATGAAAAGGTTCAAAAAGAAAAAGAATCAAAGTTTAATTTCAGTTGAATCTAGGTTGTATTGAGAAAAGGTTGGTAAGCTCCTGATTGCTCTAGATTCCATTACTCCAATAGTGCAGTTATCGCCCAAAGGTCTGTTCATTATTAGTGTGCTAATTCTAAGAACTGGTTCATTACTTGTTGCATTCACAGTACGAGATCAACATGACATAGTTATGACAGAAATTAAAAAATCAGATAGCAGTGGAATTTAGCTATCAATTTCATAATATGGAAATCGTTATAAGCAATGGGCATAATTACATCCAAACGTTGAACAAATACTTTGTGGCTTCTCTTTTTATTCTTGCTTTATTCGTTCTAATTGCCTCACTTGTTTCTCCAAGAGTGATTCCTAGTGCTAATTCCACTATTGCTAAATCAGATTCTATAGCATTTTTAGACGTTAACAGCTCGCATTATTATCCTGCGCTCACCATATTAATGATCTGGCTAACTCAAATTGGAAGAGAAGTATTCTGGCCTATAGCAATAATTAGTCTGTTTATTTTTGGTGGTTGGACAGGAAAAAAGACTGCAGTAGTTATTGCAATCACAATGCTTGTTCTTATACCACTTGGTGCATTAGCAAAAGATATAGTTGCAAGACCTAGACCAGTAATCCCAAAATCAGACTTTTTGATCGCAGCAGACAAAGAGTATGCTTTTCCTTCTGGTCATGCCTTGATAGTATCGGCGGGTGCAGCTGGAGCTTTATTACTATTTAGAGATACTCCTAGGAAACTTGTAATATCTATTATTTTGTCGATAGAAGCAGCTCTTGTATGCATTTCTAGGGTGTATGTCGGTGGTCATTATCCCTTGGATGTAGTTGGAGGGATATTGCTGGGAGTTGGAGTATCTCTTATTTTTGTAGGAATCGAGAAACGTATTGAATCATTAATGATACCAATAAAGAACATACTAAAACGTTAGACATCCAAACCAGAGTTGCTTAGCCATATTTCACCATACCCATTATTGGTGGGGAGAAATAAAAAAATAGATAAAAAAATAATTTGGGATGCTTAGAATTCCAATCAACAAACGAGCGAATACAAAAATTGGATGAGGTTAGCAAGCCTGAATTAGGATTTCCCCATGATTTTCTGGCTGCCAAATTTCAATTGTCATCTTTAGTTTTAGTTTTAGGTTTTATTATGTTGGGGCTTTTCTAATTTCTCAGATTTATCTATCTATAACAAATCTAATTGTGATTCTATTATTTTCACCAAACCAACACACCACACGGCTCATTGTAGATGTCCATAAAGGAGTTTAAAGACTGTATAATATCGACTTAGTCGTCTACAACCAAATCCTTTTCATTTGAGAATTGTTGAGTCCGTTACAGCAATAGGATTCAACAATTCTGAGATTAAGGATTCACAAGAATTCTTATTGAAACTTCGCAGGTATCATCTCTTCTTCCTCTTATTTACTATTGGGATGAAACGTAGCCCTCTTCTCCTTATAAATCCAATATTAAACATATACAATTTTGTTTCTATAATAAATCAGATTATAATAGACTTGCACCAAGACATAAACAAAGCTTGCCTGAACATCAAGGTAAGGAGTTAAATTAACTTGTTGATGAGATGACTTCCTTAATCCAACAATTGAAGTTTGGATGGATCCTATGGCTTTTATATACTACGGTGCATATAGTTTTATAATATGAGCGATCCAGAGAAGGAGAAAGATCTTACGAAAGATCAGTATCAATACGAATCTAGGGATAGTAATAACAATAATAAATCTGACTCCTCAGGTCTTACGAATATCAAAGATAAAATCGTAGGGAAAATGACTTCGACGATTGGTAATCCAGAAGAGGATAATAATATCTACCTATCCGAATCCGCAAGAATATCTAATAATATCAGGACGATATTATTGAGTCTATTTGCTTTGATTGGTTTCGTTATTCTGGTGTTTGCTATTTTCACAGCTAGAGTAAGTGTTGAATTGGTCCAAATTGCAACTAGCGTATTCTTGGTAGCCTTTATTGCAGCTATAGTTGGGGCATTTACACTATTTGGGGTCGTAGTATACCAAATTCGCGGTGAGACTAGAGAGAAGTAATAATCTATTGGCAAAGATCCTAGGGGTATCCACCTCAGGATTTTACATATCCTATCTAGAGACGGGAGAATATAATGGAAACTGAGGTTGCGATTGTATCAGGAAAGACTAGTGACAACCAGAAATAGATACTCTGATTTAGGAAGTAAACTTTAATTTAATTGAAAAATTACTACGCCAGTCAATATACACACAGGAAATTGCATCCACTTGCAATTTTCTCTTCCATGCATGTTACCATTTAAAAGTGAACATTAATTTTAGCTTACTCCTAAATTTCCGCCACAAGCACAATATCCAAATTCATCGATTCTTGAATTACATATAGGACATCGCTGTTCGTCCTCGTCTTTTTCTTCCACTTTACCATACATAACTTGATCTGCGTCTTTGCCCCATATCCTTTTATGTACATTTATTTCTTCAGGAATTGTAAATTCATCAGTACCCATCTAATTTAATAAGCACCACATATTATATATACAAAATTTTAAAATTATGAATAATAAGATATAATATTTATATTTTCATATAATAGAAGCTGTGATATATATAAGATAGTAACAATAATACTGAAATTTATTAGTCGCTGCCGAGTCTCTTTATCGATAAATCTCTACAAATTACCTTACAACTGAACGTTCTCGCCTTCCATGATATCACTGAGATTAGACCACGTCAGAATAGCTTTTGAAAGGTGGGAAAAGAAGATATCTTAGAACGTTGTGTCTTATTATAAGCATGGCAAAAATATTGAATACGATTGAAGAGCAGTATGCCAGGGTAGTTACAGAACAAATGGCAAGCTTGTGAATATTATTCTGGCTATTTCGAATCATCCTTACGAAATGGATTAATATCAACTGGATTCGCGAGAGCATGTCCCATTTGGACCTCTTGTAATCGATTGGTTTTATCCTTTGGCATTTTCATTTCTGGCAAGTTATGCTGTATCTTGTTTTTACAATAATTGCACGGAGTGTTACTATATCCTAACATCCTTAACTTTTTATTATATATCGTTCTCCTTTATGTAACTCAACTGACATTCTAGAGTGTCGTGACTTAGGTCCGATGGGTACAACACTCTCAATATTTGTTTTAGTGTCTACTTCTTGCTTTTACTCTTCTTCTTCTTGGTGGAAGTTTTCTTACTTGATAGTGATAATCTTATCTTCTGACTCTCCTTTTGAACCTGTGACATTTGTTTTTGTAATTGCTTGAGCTGTGAGTATATTGGTTTGATCAATTCTGATCTCATCTCCACTGATTTTAGCTGCCTTTGCAATGGTTGAAGCATCTGTCCTATTTTGTTTATTTGAGTTGTCTGTTTATCCAATAACTTTGAGATGGTTGCTAATCTAATTGCCTTTGGAGTAGACGTAGAAGTGTTTTTTCCTCCTCCTGCTTGTTCTTGTTGTTGTCGAAGGACTTCAGTTTCATGGCCTTCAGCTACGGGTAGTTGTTGTTCTTGTTCTTTAGGCTGGACTTCCTCTACAAGTAACTCTTTGTCTTCTTCGAAATTGTCAGGGATGTTGGTTTCATCTGACATAACCAAACTATAGTAATCAAATAAGCATCTTGCTCTTAAAGATTCTATTGATGCTACTCGCCTAGTATAAAAAACCAGATGGCTTCATATAGGATCTTCCTTGTCTAGGATAGGTATTATGCCTAGTCGGATTCAGGATCTCCTTACCTCAACAACATCCATTTACTAGAGGTAATTTATTAAAGTCGAGATAAGTAATTGTTGTTCAAGATCTATTAAACAGAATTTCCTATTCCGTTTTTTTATGAATTTCATCGCTTTGAGATGAAAATATTCCAACAACTAAATCATTTGCTGGTGCTTGGCGATTCTGAGGGTGTGAACCTAATACTACAGCCTTTGCCGAGGTTACACAGTCTCAGTTTTGTTTGCTGCGCCGCCAAGCACCAACGTTATGTAATTGTTGTCGGTATCGTGATATAATAATGCTAGTTATTGTATAAGAATATTTCTATACATGCAATATATATATATTAATACGAACTTTATCACAATTGTAATATAATATTACTTATAATTGTGATAAAATATATCTCAAATGCTATGAATAAATTGAGTTAAAACTGTTTCATGAGACATGCAGCGAAAACTCCACTAGTGACAACCAGGAAGCTTGATAATTGATAGTTACATAGGGCTATTAGTTAACGACCTTATCCCTGTGTCTTTGTTTTTATAAGTTTAAACAGTCAACAACCTTTTATCTCTGATTGCTTGGATAAACCACGCAGGTAAAATATTTCTATTCTTCCTTACAAAGTAGCCAAAGGATGAATCCAGAATGTAGGTCTTTGCCCAATCTTCGTGTGACCTTATAGATCTGCCATAAGCTTGTATGAGTTTCAGGGCTGTTTGCCAGTAGTACCATTCTTCATCTCTTTCTCTTTTAGCACTGATCCATCTATCACCTTTGTTAGGATAGGGGACCTTCGTCATAATTTGGAATCTTGAAAGTTCATTTTTTAGATCAAGACCAGTATGCAGTGATGGAGAGATAAGAACCGTCGGCTTTGTGGTATTATTAATGTGTTGTGCTATAACTTCATCTCTCTGTGTCTCTGGATCGGTTATTATGAGCCTCCGTGCATTTGTCTGGGATATATTTTCTTTGATAAAATTAATTTGTTCATAGGAAGTAGTATGAATTATTCCTTTGTCATTTTTATGCATTGTCATGATATTATCAATTGCCCTTGTAATGCTAGATTTCACTTCTTGTAGTTGTAGATTTCTGAAATTAAGATAGGCAATGTTTAAAATATAGATAGGCCGATTTTCAACTGGAAATTCAGATTCAACTTGTATAAATTTTACTTCATCAGGATTTAGGCCAACGCTTCTGCAAAATGCCTTAGCGTTTAGGATTGTTGCACTCATTATCATTGTTTTAGAACACTTTTCAAATACACCTTTACAATATGATGATATATCTAACGGCTTAAATTCTACCTTAATTACTTCGCAGTTCTCCTTTTTTATGTCAGATATTATCCAGTTCTTTGGGTTAGAGAGAAGATTATTGATCGTCAGAGTGAGCTTCTCTATATCTCGAATAGCATCCACAGCAAGTTCATCAATTATTTTGTTAGTTGCTGCTAACGATCTTTTTGGAATACCTTCTTCATATTTTTGAACTATTTCTTCATCGCTATCGAATAAATCAGATGCCGAAGTTATTCTTTCTATTCTGTCCTTGTAGTTGGTTGACTTTGATGTATGATAACGTTTGCCTGTCCAATTATATTTGATCTTCCTTTGTACATCTAATGATTCTACCATGGAGTCATAACCAAGTAGGTTAAGCATAATTGCCTCCAATTCAATTAAAAAATCGATCCACTTTTCTATATCATTGTAGCCAAAATCGATTATCTTTAGACGATTTTCTGTAAGATATCTTTTCCATCTTCTTTTGGATATGGATAATCCTCTGAATTTTACTATTTCTGTTTCCAATAGATGTCCCTCATCCAATACCAAGAGTTCTCTTGAAGGTAGACCCTTTTTGCTTTGCAGTAAGAACGCCAAGAAATTAGAATAATTGAATATAGAATGACTTGAAGTTAAGGCCATATTCAGTTGGTCAAAGTATTCACAGGGCTTCCATATTCTTCGATCTTTTAGATTTTTGAGATGCAGCCATTGCGAATATTCCTTGAGATAATGGTCTTTACGATCGCTATCGATGAATACTCGTTCGTCACCTGAGCCCTTGAACGCTATTTTGTAATCTTTTAGAAGGGTTCTGTACTTGCAGCTATCTCTGAAGAATTCGTCTGTAATGCATGGCCCATATCCCACTGTTGCATGACGGCATTCATTTGTATCGTCTGAAACACACACTCCACATCTATATGTGCCGTTTCTCACAAAATCTTCTTTTACCAAACAAGGAAAGTTATTCTTTCCCTTTGCTGCATTAATATATGGAAAATCCTTTGAATATTGGGTCTGTAAATCCTTTGTTGAAGTACATATATAACTTGAGCCCAAAGTCGTAGCAACAGATATAGCTACCGGGCTCTTACCGAAACCAGTAGGAGCCTCGAGGACAATGTATTTGTAACCCGAATTGAAAGCGGTACAAATCTCTTCTAGTATCCTCACCTGTTTAGCACGTTGGGACGCAAATGGAAAATTATTGATAAATTCAGCTGTAGTCAATGATTTGCCCCTATCCAAGTAACATCCTCATCACCTTTTCAATAACTAATCTATCTGTCGTACCATTAGTAGATAAGGATGTCGTTACAGTGAAGATGTATGTGCTTTGTAGTTAGTTAACGTAAAAGCGATTCCTTGAAGAGCATCCTTTTGTTTATTTTTTTTGGAACTTCATCTTCGATTAGTATACCTGCTAAATTACGTTCTCTTGGAATCCATAAAAAGGATGGTTTATTTTCTAAGTTGTCTACAATATTGAGAATTTGAATTGTAAGCAATCTTACTATACTTCCTCTTGGTTTATGTACTCTTCTAGTAATAAAATCAACTATACTTTCTGAATCTGTATAGATTATCGTTTGCTTGGAATTTCTGACAGTGTTGCTATTCAAGGCCTCTATGATAGCCATAAATTCTGCTTCCATAGAACCTAGCCTATACTTACTGCGAATAAATTTTTCTTCCTTTGTTTCTGAGATACAATATCCATAAATATTGTGAGGTTCTCCTGAAGCATCTGTATATACTGTTATCATTCTCTGGGTTAACTTACCTCGATCATTGTGTTCTGCACTGTAGACGCTGTCATTATCATTCTTTTTAATATGTTAACATTTCCCCTTTTAAATTCTAACTACTCTGAAACAGATAATTTGGATCAGGCTACAAGTTTGTCATAATTGCTAGTACTGCTTATGTATAGAAACAAATCAGTAATTTGCCGTATTCTTACGAGGATATTCTTGGTTAGAGTTTGTTTCACCCTCTTTCACTTCTAGTTTTTTGCTCTCAAACTTAGGTTTATACCTTCCAGCATTAATGAATTTCCAGCTACAGTTTCGGAGCATCATTACCATTGCTGCGCCAGCAATCATAAGAAGTCACCCGAAATTCCTATGCAAAAGCCCTGAAGAGGCTTTGCTTTATCTTTGATTCT
>Ga0193704_1000037_pt1 | contig 21277 bp, 22 predicted proteins | sample U3m1metaG_FD_143047 | JGI IMG/M metagenome (GOLD analysis project Ga0193704, IMG submission 143047) | Soil microbial communities from a riparian zone of the East river system, Colorado, United States - U3m1 | ecosystem: Environmental > Terrestrial > Soil > Riparian zone | place: USA: East River... | reverse complement strand
AAACCCTGAGAAAGGCATTATGATTTCACTAGGTATCGGAATCATAGCACTCTCTAGAATCATCAGAAAAAATATTCCGGAGTATCCTAGATTAGAAATAAATGAAGTAATGAAATCTATAACCGGCTTGATAATTTCAAAAATTATGGCCAATTGAATGTCTTTGAATCTGGAATAGGAGCAATAACTACCTTTTGTAGTTTGTGGTACAATTAAAATTAAAAAGTTATTGAAGGAGATGACGTATAGATAGTTGGCTAAATTCTCGTTGCTTGCGTTTTTTTATAACATTAACACAAGTACAATTTTTATTGCCGCTCTTCACCATTCTCTTCATTATGGCACAAGTTTTGGTCTACTCTTGAATCCCTGTCATTAATTGTGTCCACCTTTACATCGACAGGCTGAACACTAGTGGCTTTAAGGATGTCTACTGAAAACACTGTATGACTATTTTCGTTTTCGAGTATAATAGGCCTTGGCTTCTGAAGTCCTGGCAGAGACGTTCTTTGTTGCCGTTACAATGGCCCTTATCAGGAAGTATATGCTTATTTCTTACTCTTATCCAAGAATGCAGACATCATTTTTTGTCTATCTTCATGTGCAAAACATAGTGCCCAGCCATAAATCTCAAGGCGAAGGCCGGTATCAATATCAGCGTCCATTCCTTTGTTAATGAGCATCTTACTGATTTTCACAGCTGTCTGACCATTCTTTGTGATTTCCTTCGAAAGGTTAAGGCATTCTTCAATCAATTTTTTGTTGAGTATCTTAGCCACTTCACCTGATCTTTCCTTTTCTTTAGATACATCGCCTTTTGGTATTTCGGGTGGTGACTTATCGTTATCATCTAGGCTGACTACTTTATTGACTAGTCCAATTTGGTATGCTTCCTCAGCTGTAATCATTTTACCTGTGAAGACCAATTCTTTTGCCTTTGCTGGGCCTACAATTCTCAATAATCTTTGAGTTCCTCCCCACCCTGGTGTAATACCAATTGTAACTTCTGGCTGACCAATCTTGGCATTGCTAGATGCGATCCTGAGATCACATACCATTGCAAGTTCACAACCTCCACCCAATGCAAAACCGTTAATTGCTGCAATAACTGGTTTCTCTAATTTCTCTATTTTATTAAGCACTGCTTGTGCAGAAGAGGCATATCTCTCAGCTCCAATAGGATCTATATTTACCATATATGCAATATCAGCACCTGCACAAAATGATCTTTCGCCAGCTCCGGTAATAATTACGGCCTTAATACCATCATCAAATCCCACAATGTCAATGGTACGTGATAGTTCAGCAATTACATCTGTATTCATAGCATTGAGAGCCTCTAGTCTATTAATTTTGATAACAGCTATGTCTTCTTTTGGTTCGAGTTGAATATATTTCATCGTAGACATATAGATAAAAGGCAACTCTTATCTTTCAATTAAATCTTGTCCATAAAGTATGGAATATTACTAGGAGATGAGAATAGAACACTTATGCGAAAATAAATTCAAGATGGTTCTTTAATACTTCTTGTCTAACGAATATTTGAGAGTAATGTGTATGAAATAGATATTCTTATTATTTATGCTCCAGCCATGCTATTGCGAAGTTCTACTCCTTTGTGATCATCATTTGTTGCTGATTCAGTAGCTGCAGCTGCCCTGTGCATCTCGGATAAAGCGCACCCCATCTCAGCTTCAGGCTTGCCTCTTCTCATGAGACCTCTATAAAGACCAGCCTCTAAGGTTTGGCCATGTGACTTTTCCCATTCTTCCACAGGTATGCTGAACTTCTTCTGTATTCTATCTCTATACCATTCTGGAATCACGTTAAATGCACAGAATGGAATGATTCTAAGATCGGGGGTCAGATAATGGATATCACATCTTTGTAGTCTTTCGAGGTCTTCATTATACTTGTCTTGGAAGTGCATCATTCCTAGGAAAAGGGATCTTACATGCCAAGAACCGACTGAATCGAAGTTACGCTTTAGCAGAATGCTTGAAAACATTTTGGCAAGATCAAGTCCATGAGGTTGCTTACTCCTATCCACGAACTGATTCAGCTTACGTATCACCTCTAACATTGTCCAATATCTATTAGAACCAGATTTGATTTCGTCCGCTTTTTCCTCAAAGTATTCTAGTAAACCTTTGATATCAACAAAAGCAGTCAAAGGAGTTAATTTCTTTGTCTCAATATCTTCAAAAACATATGTTCCTGCGCCACAGGCAAAATGAATTGAAAGTTCGTATTTTGGTTTCTTACTGAATGCCTCAATTACATTTGTTAAAGGCATGCATGAAGGAACTGGAAACCACGCATCGGTTGGAATTTCACCATTTGTATGCTCTTCGATTCTCTCGATACAATCAGGAATAGTTATTCTATATTTCTCACGCTCTTTCTTCGTCATTCTTCCAGTCAAGGAAACAGGTTGGAAGTTGACTGCATGAACTACATCCATATTCTTTTGTGCATATCTAATAATACCACCAAGCTCATGATCGTTAATTGATTTAATTACAGTTGGTACAAACACTACAGTCATGCCACATTTTCTAGCAGACTGCAATGCATAAGGTACTTCCCAATGATTCTTAGGATTGGTCCGGGGAGTAACACCGTCAAAAGAGAGATAAAGATTGCTTACTCCTGCAGCCCGTACCTGTCGCATCGTTTCTGGAGACAATGCTAGCTTGATGCCATTTGTGTTTAGCTGGACATGGTCAACGCCTTCCTCCTTCATGAGTTTTATAATGTCCGTAATATCATCTCTTAGCATGGGTTCTCCTCCTGTGATCTGGATAGAGTTACCAGCAATTGGTTTTTGAGCTTTAAGTGTCTTCATCATTGCTCTTACTTGTTCCAAATTTGGTTCATAGAGATAAGCGCCTTCAAGACCTTTTTTAACATAGAAGAAGCAATACCAGCATGTCAAATCACATCTGTTTGTAATAATCATGTTCGCTAAACCAGAGTGAGAAAGATGATTTGTGCACAGACCACAGTTGGTAGGGCAAGCGCATTTGTCTACCATAACATTTGGAGCTTGAGCACCTTTTCCATCCATCCAGTATGTGCTGAATTTCTTGTACATCTCGTATGACCCAAAGTACAATTCCTCACATTCGCCATGTGAAGGGCAAGTCTTTGTCATGTAGACTTTGCCTTCTCTCTCAAAAACTTCCGCGTCAAGGATCATGTTACATTCCGGGCAAATGCTTTGTGTATACCTAATAGTTTGTCTAGCAGAGGTATTCTTACTAGATAGATTCGAAATTTGTATTAAATCCATGCCATTTTAACCTATAATATCCTATATTTGGCTGTATACATGCTTTATAAAGTTAACCTTACTAATCCTACGGTGATATGGTGATCAATTGCAAAATATGACCTTTGTCTGTCTCTAAGAGAGCGGTCGCTTGATGTTTGAAAGTAAGGCATACCTATATTACAGCGTTAGTTCACTTTTGACGTAAATAATGAACATCAGCGACAAGTCTAGGAAAGCAATGGAAAGCCTCGGCTTGACAGGTTATGAGATAAAGGTCTATCTTTCTCTTCTAGAATTGGGTTCTATGACTGCTTCTGACATTAGCAAGAAATCTGGAGTTCCGTATTCTAAGATTTATGAAGTCTTAAACACCTTAGAAGATAAAGGATGGCTTGAATCTAATAGTTCAAGACCTCAAAAATTTTTTCCTAAATCACCTCTTACCGCTCTCGAGGCTATACGAATGCGTATCGAAAGTGGTATCAAGGATAATGAAAGCTTGATAGTTAGTGAATTAATGCCTGTATATGAAAAAAGTGGTGTTAGAGAAAGACCAGAAATCTGGGTAGTAAGAGGTGTTTACAACATCGCCGCCAAAGTAAGTGAGATTATCCAAATGTGTCAACAAGAATTACTGATAGCCTTACCTCAAGTTGCTGAAGATATTGCAAAACCGGTACAACCGATGTTAAGATCATTGCACGAAAAAGGAGTTAAAATAAAGGTTCTTGCTTCTGAGGAAACGAGCCCAGAAACGGTTCGTGCGCTCTCAAGAATCGCTGATGTTAGACTGAAGAACAATATGTTTGGAGGAGGTGTTATTGGCGACAGTAGTCAGGTCATTATATTGCTTAATGAAGGAAGAAGTGATAGTCAAAACTTCGAGCCAATTGGAATCTGGGCTGATCATATAGGACTAGCAGGCTTTGCTGAGGATTATTTTCAGTATTTATGGGCAGATGCAAGTAACAGAAAAAAAGCTAGCAGTCAGCCAGGAAGCAGTAGAGGCATTAACGTTTAAAATATTGTTTAAAAATATTGCTGACGGTATTTATAATCACGCTCGATTTTTATCTAGTATTGTTTTTTGAATTATCTGAAGTAGGAAACCCTGCACTTATGAGAAATTCTGTACAATCCGTGTAGAATTTCACCGATTATCACTTGAGAGTCTAACGACAAAATCTATTCCTGCCTGTATAGAACTGCATTAATTATACATTAGAAATAGGAAAAACTGCGTTTAACCGTTTACGAAGGACTATAATTAAAAATGAATATACCTAGTCGCTAGTGATTTTGGTTATATATGGCCTTATATTTTCTATAAAGCCGCTGCTTTATGATATTACAAAAATTACCTATCTCGTATTTATCGTTTAATTCATTCAGCCTTACTTTTAGACCCAACGATTCGAGCTCCGATAGCCAGTACTGTTTCTCTTGTTGAGAGGCCATCGCCATACTAGCAAGATGGTTTGACGGAACTTAGTTAACTACTTAACTAATAGTCGTCAGGAGGTTTCTATCAATCGTTATTACTTTCCGCTCGGGTCTTTTGCTCAGTTCATAATGTCTAAAGAAACAATGGAGATTTTGCATAGTTATCCTAGTGTGTTGCGCCTTCAAGTACGGTCCACGCATTAGCGAAATAAAGAGAACAATCTATAATCTTCCATTCATGTACTACTCAAAGGGGGCCCTTGATAAATTTCTCAAAACAAACGCTGCAAAAAAGTACTCCTTAAGTAATAAGAATCAGCTCGTACGATATCTCGTGATACGTTTTCTTGGGAAGTATCAGAAGGAATATGGTTTAATGGTATGAGAGGACATATTGGATGGCATAAAAAAATCGGTATAGATAAAAAGTCTAGCAAAATCCTTATCATGAAGTTTTGTTGCAGATAATGTTTCAAGTATTTACTTATCTTAAATCAATAGCATCAATAGCATCAATACTCAATCGATTCATACGAATTAGTGCAGTCTCATGGTCTTATATTGTATATTGTAGGTGGAAACTGCTTTAGATTCACATTCTCTTTCACGTACTGCGGCACATTCGTGAGATAGAGATCGTCTGAGCATATATTGTTATCTTTGTTTGCTATCTTGGTATGTGTTAGGCAGTAGTTGAATATTGCAGCCATGAATATGTTACAAGATTTCTTTAGCTCATTGTTCGGGCTATTTGCAGTTATGTCTTTACATCCATTAATTGCCTGGCCAACTGTTAGTTGATCTGTTAGTTGTGTATTCCTTGTAACTATAGAGTTCTCATCATTGTTACTTGTAATATGGATGACATGAATTATCTTCTTTGTGACATTGTTTTTGACACATATCTTGAAGTCATCTGGATGGGTCCCTTTAGGACAATGATCTACACAATGCGGTGGATTAACTCCAGGAGGACATATTATAGGTGGACTATTCTTATCTTTAGGCCAACAAGTACCACTTTCATCGTTGTCACGTCTTTCAAAGCCTGATGGACATTTCCCGGTACGGAAGCAATGTTCGTCAGCATTCATGCTGAAGCCAGGTGGACATAGACCTGTTTTTGGATCTGGTACACAATGTGGTAGTTCAGGGAAAAACGTACAGCTGTTGTCTGGTCCTCTTGGTTGTTTAGTAGGAACAACAGTTGGTACTAATGGTGGAGTTGCTGTCTGTGCAGAGGAAGTATTATTCTTTTCTTTTGGAGGAGGACAAGATGGATCATCAGGAGTTGCGGTACAATCCACTACTGGCTGCTTTGCTTCTGTTGGAGGCGGTGGATTAGTATCTGCTGGTGGTAACGGCTGCAGCCCCTGATCATTTGGTGGTGGTGGCGGTTGTTTAGGATTTCCAGCAGATGGTCCGTTTCCACCTCCACCACTACCATCAGCAGCAGCGCCTCCTTGACCACCCTCACTACTACCACTACTACTATTGCCTCCATCCTTTGCATAAACAACTGCCTTGGAGTTTACTAGACCTGACACCAGTATCAATGCTGCTAGTAGTACGATAATCGCTTTGAGCCTCATGATAAGACACTCAACCCATGCATGATATGCTTACGCTATGTATATATTTGAAGAATCCTAATCAGATTACCTGATCTCGGTTCTATTCAATACTATCACTGTGCCTCTGACAATCATGCTACCAGGTTGTTCACATAACAATTGAAGGCTTAGAAGCTTCTGGATTTCCAATAAATGATTATCTTACTAGATCTATCGATGGTTACAAATCCGATCCCCAAACTTTTCCTAATTTCCAACTAATTTCATCCGATACGAATACTGTTCTGGCCTGTCACTCAGCCCATTCTTTGGTTGGTACATATTATGATCTTGACCACGGAACACAAAAGGTATTGGAGACTGGCACTGTAATCGACGATAAGGGATACTATATTCAGTACATTGCTGATGAACCAAAATATTCTGCACTATTGCCAACTGTTCAAAATATGATTAATTCTTTTGAGATAAGTAAGCTATGATGTTATTCAACTGTTGGAGCCTCTTAATAATTCGTTTTTCAAAGATAATAGCCATAGCGAAGGAAGCGAATTAGAAAATGGAAAGTGAGACAGGAATAGCCTTAGTTGTATTCGGAGTAGTGTTACTAGCGCTTGGTATCTACATATATATTGGCGTCAGGCTCAAACCAGGTATTTCCTATCTTTCAGCAAATATGCGATTCGTCAGTAGGACAAGGTGTGCGAACTATTATTCCTGATGCTACCGCCACATGTCAAAAAATCAACATCGAAGCACAAGCCTCCTTGATAGGAATTGAATTGGGATATACATTGATGATAATCGGGTCCATCGTAGTTGTAGCTGGCGGCCTAACAACAAAACGAAAATATTATCGACGAGACAATGAAGATTGGGTCTAGATGATATCTGGTTCATAAAAAGAAATTGAAAGCCTATTTAACCTATTATTGATATATTATAGTATGTCATCTTCATCAACACCTGAAGAAGCAGGAACCTACGTATCTACAACCGCAACAACAGTAGATGCTGATACTCAGAGAACTGTAGACTCAATTAAGAATATTGCAAAGAATATTCGTGAAGCCTCGAGTAGGATACGAGACACTGTGCGAACTTTACATCGAAGTGGTGCTATAGATGAACTTACACAAGCTATTCAAGATGCAATGATTGCCACACGCGATACCACACAAGAAATTAGTGCTACAGCTAGAGATTTAAGAGAACGAGGTATTATCAGAGATACTGCTGGTGCTATAGAAGAGACGGCTATTGCAGCTAAGGAAACAGCTGAAACAGTAAAAGGTTCTGCTCAACAAGTAAAAAAAGCAGCTCCAAAGACAGCTGAGACGTTAAGAGAACTATCTTCTAAGACTAGGAAGACAAAGAAGAATTAGATAATGACAATGCTATCTTTCATTACTAATTTTTTGGATATAATTAGAAGACTATTAATAATAAAATAATGTAACCCAAAGCAAAAAGAAACTATATTCATTTATGTGAATCATGTTACTGGTCTGCAACGTATTTTGGTAAGTTTATGTTACCTGCAGAAGAAAGGTGTCCTATTTGTTTAGAAATAGAACTTTCAAGTTTTCCCATATTACATAATGAATCATTCATCTTCAATTACAGTCAGAAAAGTGGAGTAGAATTAGAATTCAGCCCTATAAAGTAGTAATATTGGAGTTGCCTCGATTGTCGTTGATACAAGCCCTATCATTACTTAAGTTTGCTGTTATCATCCTCTTCTTCCTCTTATTCCTAAGGTGTCTTGTCTTTTAGATGCTAAAACCTAAAAAATACTTTTTTAGAAAAAGAGGTAGAAGCAACGATTAGTTATCTTATGGGATTACGACGCTGCGCCCAATCAATGATTGAACCATCATACAATTTTACATTGTCATATCCAGCCTGTTTAAATTGCAAATATTTGTGTGATGCTCTGGTTCCAGAATGGCAATAGCATATGATCTCTTTGTCTTTGCTAATCCGCTTCTCCTCAAAACCCTTTTCTAATTCCTCTTTACTCTTCATCATTTCACCACTAGAACCTAATCCTTCCTCCCAGTCATCTAATATCGAACCGGGGATCCTAGCTTGCATATGTTCTATTGGAGTCCTGGAATCAATAATTATAGTGTTAGAATGATTTTGTTGTCTTGCGTTTATCATATCGGCATCAGCTCTAATTGTAGAATTTATATTTGACTTGAACTGAACATTTTCGTTTGATTGTTTTTGGTTTGCTATTTGTCTTGTGACTGGTAATCCAGCTTTCTGCCATTCGTTGAATCCAACATCTAACATTTTTATATTTTGATGTCCATGATACATCAAAGTCCAAACTATTCTAGCTGCTGAAGGATCGGTATACTCACCATAGACTACAACCATCTTAGAACCGTCAGTCCCAATCCCAAGACCACTGAAGAGTTTTTCAGCTGTTGGTGCATCAATAACTAAGTTAGCTCCATTATCAGCAAGTGAAATAACACGCTCGACATCAAGTGGGAATGCGTTCTTAACATGTCCAAATCTATAAGGCATAACTCCTCTTGCATCTATAATAATTATATTAGGATCATCAAGATGGGATAAAAGCCATTTACTATCGACAGTTACTATCATCTGTATGATATATAGTTCTCGCAAGAATTTAAATGATATAAGCATCTGGCATTAATACTGCTTTCAATCAAAAGTTCTGTTAACTGTCAGGGATCTGAAAGATAAACTTCCTCAGTTAAACAATTAGTTAGATTTGATGTAAAAGTTTGAAGGTTAAAATCTGTGTTATGAATTTGTAAATGTTAGCATACGATTATTCAAAAGGGATTTATCTGGATAGACTCGGGGAGCCTTAAATGTAGGATACGAGAGTGAATTTTTAGCCACTATTACTGTCTAAAGTGTAAGCCATTTCCCAGAAATTATACTCATATTTACATGCAGTATCAAAATGATTTTTCATTAGTTTTTTATCTGTTTCATCTGCATTCCGACTTAATTCATTCAAAATATTCTTCACATCTTCGACCTGCTTAACTGATTCATATGATGAATAGAAATCTATCCATTTTCTGAAAACTTCAGTTTTGATATACTGTTTTCTCTTAGATAATTTCTTTGCTATCTCAAAGTAGGACCATGGGCAAGGTGCCATTGCTGACACGATTTCATGCAATCCACCCTTTAACGATACATGTATCAGATAAGAAGTATAATCTAATGTCATTTTACTTGGATTAGAATCTAGAGAGTAATTATTAGTATAAGCTGATAATAATGATGTCATTCCTACTGAATCGAGCAATTGATTCTGCATTTCCATTTCCAAATTGATAGTGCTATTGCATAAATCATCAAACCATTCTTTCATTCTGTTGTCTTTATCTAGTTCACATTTTTCTTTAGCATTCCGTAAAAAATTGCAAAACTCTTTCAGAAAAATATGGTCTTGCCTAAGATAAAAAACAAACTTATTTAATGGAAGTGTGTCCATAGAAATTTCATTTATGAATTTGTTACTAAGTATATTATTCCATATCTGATTTGCGTTTAGTTTTAATTCGTCTGCAAATGTTACACTTGTTTTGACCATATATGACAATGTCTTATCAAAGCCATTTTTAGAATTTTCTACACTTAGTTATTGCTGTTGTAGTAAGATAAATTGTTAATGTCCATGGGTAAGAAATTAGTAGAGAAAAGTAAACGGGGCGATATAAAAATCTGAGTACGACTTTAGAAAACATCGTTAGTCGTGGTTGTTGTTCCTTCATATCTTTCAATTTCATTGTCTTGAACGATTGCATTATTATCCTTTAAATTGCAAGATTTCTGTGCAACGAATCTTATCGCATCATCCACAACGGTAGCATTAGTTAATAGTTCAAGTTTCATACTATAGCATTCTTTAGCAAGTAACAAGGCTTGTATCTTTTCTCTTTTATCTTCAGCATTGGTAGCAGTCTTCCATGCTTCTCTTAAGATTGAAGTCAAACCCACCATACATTTCTCATATTCTTCTGCTAATCTTTCGTCAATCTATTTCTTGATATTTTGTTTTGATTGCAGTCTTAAGTTGGATTTTTAGTGTTTAATGCATTAACAAATGGCGAATTATACTGAATTGAAAGGAACAAAGAATCATTGAATCTCAATTCTTCTATCAGATAGATCGATTATTCATTACCGCTTGTTTACCGGAAGTTTTTCTCTGATATGTTCACGTCTACCTGGTAAAGTTTGAATTTCGCTAAATCTCATACATAATCAAACTCCTCTAGAACTAGAGGTGGAACTGAATCTTTTACTAGGACAAATATTATCTATCCCTACTAGTATTAACCTATACCAGTTGTCAAGCTATACACAGAAGAAGAGACTATTAATACTAAGATACCCTCTTTGTTTACCCTTCTTGATTTCAAGAGTAGTTATTATTATTAGTATATCATTGACCTTTGTGCCCTCACTTCTGTTTACTGAGACTTTTGCTCAACAATCACCTCCATCATCATCATCATCTTCCACCTTTTCTCGTCAGGAAATTAATGCTGGCAATCATAATGCCATTCAGGTAAATGTGTCAACACACACGCAATCAAAAGCTGACTATAAGGGTTTACTCGACAACTCCAGTGATATACAGAGAGTTACTTATTCTAGTAATGGAAAAACACTTAATACAACTCTCTGGCTAGGCAGCGCGGTGAGGGAAAAACCATCTGACTATGGAGCAAGTACTTTAGCTTATGGAATGTTAATTGATGCGGATAATAACCCCACCACTGGAAAATTTGGTGTTGATTACCAAAAGGAAATTCAGTGGAATAATAAGACTAAAAATTGGAATAGCTTTCTTGTGGAGTATTCCTCTCCAGAACATTTTAGAACTCTAGAATTACAGAAAAACTACACAGGTTTCTTTGACAAAGACCAAAAGTATATCCCACTGCCACTTGATCTGAAGTCAATAACTTCTCCGAGTAAGTATAGAGTATTGTACTATGGGACTGTGACTTATAACAATAATTCCAAAGTAGTAGTAGATCTTACCAACTGGGTTGACATTCCTCCACCAGAATTTACTTTCTCTACATTGCCCGATCCTGTAATATTGAGACAGGGAGAACAAAAGGATATTGGTATTCAATTAAAATCCAGCGCAGGCGTTACAACTACAGTAGTCGACTTTATACCTGCTGAGAATTATTCTAAGGTAAAAGTTGAGTTCGATCCTGATAAAGCAGATAAATCTTCTCTTGGTGATGGTGGTACACCAGCACCATTTAGAATTGTAGTTCCTGCTGATGCACAGGTAGGCAAGTATATAGTACCAATATTAGTAAATATCTCAACCGGTTCGATTTTCCCATCCAAATTCATTAACCTACCTAATTTTAATTTATCAGTTCCGACACAGGGATATATTAGTACGAAAGCAAACCTAACAATATCAGTACTAGCACCACCTAGTATTGAAGAGCAAATCAAGGATTTTTGGACTGTATATGGACCCACTATTTCAATACTTATAGCAGGATTTGCTGGTGCTTTTTCGACGTATATGTTTGATCACCTAAAACAACGCAAGAAACTCAAAGAAGAGACATGATCATTGCTGCTTTTAATATACTTTTGTCATCCTAATTGAGTTATGAATAAATCAGTGTAATTGATATAGGTTCGGCGGGTATGAATTGTCTTATTAGATTTATCTATTTAGTTTTTTCGGAGAAAACATATAAAATATGCGATACTCTGTCTTAGATAGAATAGTTGTAATATGATTAGAATAATAGTGTTGACAACAGCCATGGCTTTACTAATAATAATGAGTAATTTCATACTGGTCGCTTTTCTAACCAGCAATAGTAATAGTGCTGATTTTAATACGTTACAAAACGCCTATGCGCAGATGACACAACCACCACTGAATACCACTTCTAAATCCTTAATATCTGAGGCAATAACGCCATCTCTCCTCGCACCCGTTGCTACATCTGGAAATAATGTATACGTCGTTTGGTGGATTAACACGACAGGAAACTTTGAGGTAATGTTTAGAGCATCAACAGATGGAGGCAAGACATTTGGGGATAAAATAAACCTAAGTAATTCTACCAAGGCTGACTCACAAGATGCACAGATTGACACATTTGGAGATAATGATAACGGCGTAATTGTCACATGGTGGGAACGTAATGCAACAAGCAGTGAACCAGTTCTAAGAACTAGCACTGACAAAGGAGTTACGTTTGGACCAATAATGAAGCTTTCAGCTAATGAAACTATAGGTAGCTAGTGGGGGATAAGAAAAACTCTTCTCCACTACCCGACGATTTTTTACAAGATTTTATCCAACGAAGAACCCCAAATTAATAATACTTATATAATCAAATCTATTCACGGCCTTCTCATATAGTCGTGTAGGTCCATTTTAAACTATATCTTTTAATCATTGATTTCCAGTAATCATAACAACCACAGAATTTTGATAGAGAAGTCAATGCTTTCATAACATGAGTTCTCTTATCTGATGATAGCGCTAAGATTTCAGATAAGTCATCATCTAAGAGCATGCTGTAGCATCTCCTCGCATAATTTATCCTGTCATTTACTGTAGATCTAGTATTTTGTGTTTTGTAAATATTCTCTAAAGTTGAGCCAAAACAAATTATCAAAGCTCACACCGTCAAACATACTGTTCCTATATTTGGTATCAAATACTTCATTAGCCTTGACATTCTCGACCCTAATTATCGATGTAACGGGTACTGATTCTATTATAGAGGCTCCACAAGAATAGTATTATGAATTTGGTGATACTAGAGCTGTCCCTCCTGTAAATAGAGAAACTAACCTCCGGTACTTCCGAATCTCCGGTGCTCTAGACTGTTTTCCGGTAATTCTATAATCGTTACTGGAGACTTGGAGGTCCTGGAGATTTGTATCTAGTTTGGTCTATCTAGATAGCCGCTTATTTCTGCTATCCCCATCTTTTAATATACAAGTCCTTGGTCTTGTTATCATATCCTAGATCTGGTACTCTTATTATTTTGAACCCATTATCATGTAAATATTTCATTTCCTCTGCAAACAGAGCCAAATCAGTACCATCTGATGATGTTGTCTTACCTATGATATGGTATGCCACGATTGGAATAGCATCAATAGTTCCATTTCCGTTATATGCAGTCTGGTTGTTGACTGCTTGCACAAATATTTGAAATATCTTTGTATTATTGTGTGCATAGGCTACATCTTGATGGTTGTGACTCCATTCTCTAACTACGTATCTATTTGCATAGGTAAGAGTGCCATTATCATAATATGTTCTGCAATCAGTTTGGTTGGGAGAAGCTATTTTCCATCCATCACAATGCAAAAACATCAAATTAGAGAAGCCATTTATTGCAAAATCATAGTATTTAGAAATTGCATTCACAACTGTAGCATTATGAGAACCTTTACCATGAGGACTAGCAAAAACTGTAGCATTCATACCATGATCTAATAAGCATCGTTTCGATTGACCGACTTCAAAATTCAATTGGTCAGCAGATACGTTGGTCAATATAGGTGCAGTCATGGTCTTGGATTCTATATCATGTCCTTCATTATACAGAGTTACTAAATCTTGCCAAGTCATCTTTGCAGGCCTTCCTACTCTATCACATGTTACAAAGAAGCTAGCTTTGAACCCATACTTGTCTAAAATTGGCTTTGCGTTAGTGAATTGGCTTTTCCATCCATCACCAAAAGTTAATATCGCAACTTTAGGGGTGTTCGTTACGCTAGCTTTATGTTCTATCATAATTGAAGAGCCTATTTGACCACTAGATCCATTCTTGACGGTTGCATTTTTTACTTGACTGTTACTAGATAATGATTGTTGGTTATGGGGGAAATAGGGTGATTGGCTGTAAGCCCCTTCCGTAGTTGACAGCGATAATAATAATGCGGTGCAGCAAATGATAACAACAATAAAGCCCGATCCAAAAAGGTTGTCAAGGAAAGAAGCCGATGCCTGCTGTGAGGTAGATGTAATAGTGGTCATTATAGCTAAGATTAACAATGAAAATAACGTTCTTCAGCTATTTCGGGTTTTCAGTTAAACAACTGATCGAAGTCAAAGCTTCGATACCATTCGAGACCATTATTGTTAACGGACTTATTAGCGCATCGATTACAACTATCGTAACTGTATTCACAATAAAGGCTAAGAAACTGGAAGGTCTCATTTAGCACCCGACGGTTTTTTACACACTATTTACCAGATGAAGACTTTACAGAACTAAAAATATAGCATTGTTAATAAGGGAAATTGAAACAGACTTGCGTGCAAATGTCATACCTCCAAGTCTAGCTACTATGTCGCCTCTAATAGATCTGGAAGTTGAATTATAATCTGTATTCCATGTAACTGAAGCGTTACCGCTTATTCCATCTGATCCTATAGATGAGTTGGATAGTGTGATAGAGACTGGTCCTGTATCTCTTGAAACACAGCCTCTCCACCCACTTGGTTTTACTGGAGGAGGATTATTCGGATCAAGAAAAACAGAAATTCCTGAAGCCTCTAAGACTAGACCAGTATTTCCTAACGCAACAGGAGTCAGATTGAAGCTTGTAGGGGCTCCACTTCTGGGCATTAATCTGAAACCATTATCAGCATTGAAAGCAACAGCTCGATATCGAACTTATTTACTTGTGATAGGACCTTTTGTTGTTGTTTTACTGCTGGCTCTTGCAATAATTTAGCTTCAAGATCACCAAAAGTTTGTACAGGTTTTGCCCGATAGACTCGATGTATAACATCCTTTGTCCTAGCTGTTAAGAGTACTGAGGACAATTAACAACAGCCTAAACCTTTCGTCGTCGGTTACCAAATTGTTATTCATTATATCTTTAGAAATGAGAAAAAATATATATTATTCTTAGATAATGGTAACGCATGCAGACAACCTTTATTCGAACAACTGCCACGCTAGCAATCGCAATTATAGCTTTACTTCTATTGGGTTTGGGATCCACATATGCTGCAAATAGCGAAGCAGCTGGCCAAGGAATCAGCGAAAGCATATTTCAAATCTCCGCTAAATTAGATAATTCCGTTAATCCGCCTTTTAGGTGGGTAAACACGACTGACGGAGTAATTAATCCCACCTTGAACTTCAAAGTAAATACTAATGACGTTATACACATTCAGAATCCAACTCAAACTCTGCACCAATTAATCATAGACTTTAACGGCAAACAAATTGCAACAAGCGGGGACATAACACCTAGTAGTTCAAGTCAAGTCTCAGTTAAGCCAAACATGGCTGGAACATTTGGATATCACTGCTTATACCATCCTGATACAATGAAAGGAATAATACAAGTTCATTGACTAATCAAAAGGTACTATTTTTCTCCAGCTCAATGCCTTTCTGATATTGTAGTCTCTATTGTTCTTCCTGTCCGGCTCTATACATGTAATATTAATATCGTTTTGTCTGAAGGATAAGGGAAACTGTTTCGTCATATTGATAACATGAACCATGGTAGGAATTCGCTTGTATAGTTATGTATTCTCATCGGCACAGTATAGATTACCACCTTCCTCTTCTACTACTCTAGCTTATCGATCATTTCTCTTCCATAATTTATCACAGAGTATAATCTAGCCACAATACTGTAGCTAAGAAAACTGCTGATATTATGTGGATTTCTGACCCAATATAAAGTATATTAAAATAGGCTGCTCAATTCCAGTTTTGGAATGCTAAGCTGAAATCCAAAGATGGAATTTGTGTCTATCCTTATAATCACGCCAATGCTAGATATGCATGTAGACAAAAATTGAATAATAATAAATCATTGGCAATGAAGGTAACAACACCAAGACCAACTCTGACGATTGCTGCTGCCGTTATCACAGCAGCTATAACTGTACTTGCGCTACTGGGAGTGCATATCCAAATTCTGTGTCTACAAGTCGTATATATCATATTGAATCGTCTAAAGGTATCAACGCATTTTGAACTAGCCGGCAAGATATGGGATAGAATACGCGAACTAAAGAACGGATTTGTAAGGAACTTGGATGGTCCTTTTAATAACTATACGACAACAAAAGTATTGATGAGTGTGAGTCGATAATGAGTATCAACAATAACAAGCAATACGTACTTAACCAATTAGTTTGGCTAGCAATATCCTTTGGAATAAGTCTTACGCTCTCTATCTTGTTGCCATTTCCACTTTCCTAGCTATCATATTTGGAGTATTCATTTTGTTAAATATGTATATGCGAAAGATAATGCTTAAACGAATGAATGCAATAAGTGGCTCAATGTCTCCTATGTTTAACGCTAGTAATGGTTCATGATTGAAGTACTATTGTATGGCCTGTGGAACACAACATAAGGAAACTGCGTGCCCAAAATGCGGTTCCAAGATGAAAAGAGTTGGATCTTAGATTATTCGTTCTAGTTACTTACGCTCAGGACTGAAAGTCATTTGTTAGCTCATCCATACGAGTAATACGCGGGGTTAGCTTTGAATGATATTGTAACATCAAGTAATTCAATGATCTGGCATGTGCCCAAATCCCAACCCATTAATTCAGTTTAACTTGTTCATTAATAACTTCAGGTACTTTTTAGAGTATTTCGATTTTCTTGTAATCTGCAAAAAATCTCCTCTAGTAGAGTATCAACAGCAGGTATCATCCGGTTTTTATCGTGGTCTGTAGTACCAAGATCTGCCTGAACTAATAAAATAAAAGAAAAAAAGAAAGAAAACAAATTGGGCGATCTAATTTATGACATGACAACAACCTTTCCTACCAGAGTAGGATGAATCCGACAGAAGTAAGGAAATTCTCCTGCCTTAGTAAATTGGTGAGAGAACGTTTTACCTGCTGTTAGTACAGTAGGTCCTGATAATCCAGAATCAAATTGTTTTCCGTTACTTCGATCACTTGGTCCAGTACCAGATGTTACTGTGTGCTCCATGTTGTCACTATTAGTCCATGTTACAGTATCTCCAACCTTTACATTGATTGGGTTTGGCGAAAATCCTTTGTCACCAAGAGTACCTGCTCCTGGTACGATAACGACCTTGGTTCCACCTGCTACCGTTTTGACTACACCAGTTTGTGTAGTTGTTGTTATGTTTGTGTGTAATATCCCATATAGCACAGTTATACCTAAAAGACCTTGTATCACAAAAGCGGCTGCCACGAACTTTCCAAGTCTGCTATGGACTCTGTAAAGCCCTAGAGAGCTCTTACGGGATTTCTTCCGCATAAGCATGGTGATTCCTAGACCTGCTTGGACCGAAATTAGTATAGCAGAGATCGTGGCCATTCCAAGGTGTGGAATTAAAGTTAGTGGCCAAGTCATGAACCGAGCATATGACAAGAACACGGCTCTTAATCCGATGGGGATAGCCACTGCAGTGAGAATGAAACCTGCCATGGCAACAGCATAGTGGGCTAGATAGTACTTCCTCCTTCGTGCCTTGAGAACAAAGGCTGTAATAACGAGCGAAGTAGCTGGGATAGCAATGCTCGGGTGTATAAAAAGGCTCGGATCAATCATTAAAACCTGAGCCTGCTTTGTATTTAATATCTGTTATGTTCAGTATTAATAGGAAAACCATCATTGGAATGGTATTGCTACTGCATTGAGCTTTTGAATTTCATTATTACTGTAATCTGAGATATTTGCAATACCAGAGGAATCCACACTTGTGGTTCGTTGAACCGACCTAGTCTGATTTTTCCAATCATCCGGGGACTTTACTATTATGGCACACTTAGGAAAACAGGCTTAGGCAGAAGCATGCAAAACAGTTATGGCAACCTTTCAAACATACCTCTTCTAAGAATATTCTGTATACCTAGTCGCCTTAACAAGAACCTGAGATGCCAACTGTGTATAATTAAAGTAGTATTCTAATAATTCATTAATATATTTCTAACCTTATCATTACTTTTTGGCACGCGTATGGAAGAGCATTAGTGTCTATGTGTTATTTTTCAAAGCTCTAATTGTAGCCAATTTTCTGTTACAAAAGAGTTTCTCAAGCCTTCTATATGCATAACCATCAAGTAACTTTCCTATTATGCCATAGGGTAGTTCAAAGTGAATTTCATCTATCACTTGTGTTTGCTTTTGGTTGTTATTGTTATCAATACCGTAGAATTTGTGCAAATGCCTCCATTTTTTGAATGGACCAGTTAGCATTTCATCTACGTATAGATATTGCTGTGGAGATACAGAATATGAAGTTATTATAGAATGCCACTTACTTGTTTTAGAAAGCATCATCATTGTTTTTCCTTCAAGCCAAATTTCTGATCCTTGAGTGAGTTTTTGGCTTGAGGCATTCGTAATTTTGAGTTCTATCTCCTTTGGGGTTACTATTTCAAGATGTTTGATATCTGTAAAAAATTCCCAAACTCTATCAATATTACTGTTTACAACGAAGCTATGTTTAAAGTCCCGCAAATATCGTAGAACAATCGTATGTAGGATATAAAATATCTATATGTAATTGCACATTATTCATTTGCATCTGGCTAGGATTCAACAGCAAATTCTTAATTTAATACTTTTAATTTACATCGAGTATCTCTGTGGAACATGCTATTAATCAAGACATCTACTTTGACTGCCTTCATAACAGTTATCGCATCATTTTGTGCACCGAGTATTAACGTATATTCTCCTGACTCCAAATCTATGGCTCGAGTGAAGATCAACGAAACGATTTCGCTATACTAAAGCCTGCAGTCAATAGAACGGGTTCCACTAGTAAACGAATTATGCCGCCCTCTCCCGCTAATACGTGTGATGCAATTACTAAATGTAGAATTCCAGCCATCGCGATCATATTTCCAGCCAAATAGTAAAGATATACCCTTTTATTCACGGCTCCTTTTCTTTCTAACTTCTATATCGATCTTATTCCAAGAATCCTTAGCAGCAGAAATAAGAACGGGAGTAATAGTTGCCGCTACTGCTATCATTGTTGAAGGGATCTTTTTTGTTATTGTTCCTACTAATTTTGTCATTCAATTTTTTCATTCGAACTATATATTATATTATCTTCTTATGATCATAAGCATGGAGACAAATTCCAAGAGTGGATTCCAACTTTAGATTTCAAAACTGGAATTGAACAGCCTATTTTTATACTTGGTTGGTATTACAAGAAATAGGCTATAGTTGATACCTACACACATTCAGATAAAGATACGTAAGGGCCAAATATCCGAATTTCTTGCTATATCCGCGATGACCTTATTACTGATCCATATTGCAGATGGATCTATGGAACGGTTTAGTAAACATGGATTTTTACCAGTGAGTATAGATAAAAAGCCATTTCGTATATCTAACTTTGGTATATCATCAATAATCTTGTTCTTCCTAGCATTTGGGATCAATGTAGGTGGAAAAAACACATCAAACGTAACAACAACTCTCCTTATAGTGGGTGGTGCACTTATCGGAACAACCGCATTAGGAGTAGCAGTGATGGATAAAACTGGATTGGTAGCAACACTTTTGACAGTAATTGTAATAGGATACGTAATAATGGGACTTGGTATACTGAAAGCCATACAACAAAGGAAATATACATCCAAAATTATCTAAATTACTTGACCTAAAAGTGCAATTTGAGCAATTGCAAAACAAGTATGAAGAATATCTTCTGAAGGTTGACGCAGACGTTATAAATGATCTACCAACTCGTCAGCGAGAAAATCCTCTATCATACCAGTCTATATACTAGAAGTCTTTACCAAAGGAGGAATTGATTCTCAAAAAGCTAAAGGTTTCATATTTCAAAAGACGGGAATGACGTCTGCAATATATGACGATGGCAGTCATTACGTAAAAAATCAAGAACTAACACTAGAGATGCTCAAAGATGAGCATTTAGATCATAAACATACAGATGATTACTATTTATCGCAGGAGCAACAACAACTTGGGGAACAAAGACGAGCAGCAGAAGAAAAGAAGATATCCAGAGGCTTAGACAATCACAAACTTCTAACTTATACGGTAGTTGGAGTAATTGGAGTTCTGGCATTAGCTGGGTTCATTATAAGCGGAGGACTATTACCAAATGTGAATAGAGGTGCTCCTCCGCTGCCTCAAACATCTTCTTCTTCTTTTCCGCCGATATTAGGAGCATTCATAGATATGTAGGTGGGCCAGAAGGGTTGCATGCTATAGGCTCTGAAGTACCAGCTGCAGAACAGCATACTGGTTACACCGTAAATTCGAGTTTCCATTGACGGCCATTGCTTCTTCAGCTTACCCGCAGGAAAATATACTGTATTGGTTGCCTATCCTGATGGAACCAACAAGAAGGTAAGTAATTATGTGGTAGAATAGGGATCTACCTACAGTCTTGATTTTAAATACTAGAACGAACTATTTTTTTATTTTGTATAGAGATGTGAAGGAATCCTAATTACAAATTTTATAATCAGAATCAATTGCAGCACCAGATTTCTAAATAAGCTGCTTCAACAATAGGCTGTGAAAATACTTATAACCAAGGGAAGCTCACATAGGTCGATTGGATAACGAAAAAAAGGGTAAATCCTCAATCATAATTGCAACGGCAACTGTTGCTGTAGTGATCGTATCTGCTGCTATGATTCTTGGAATACAAATCCAAACATACCATAACGTATTAGCACAAAGTGCCAAGAGTAACACAACAACAGCAGCAAATACTGTTGTAACAGTTACCCCAAGCCAATCAACTAACAAGACATTCTGGATAAGTACAGTACATCTTGATGGGACAACAGCCATAAATAAGGGCGTAGCATGTGACAATTGCACTCAGAATACTCCACCGCATCCAGCCGAGGCTTTTCCAAATACTAAGCTTCCTGCGGGACCAGGCCTTGTATTAAGACCGCCGAACAAAGTAGGAGCTTGGGATATGAGAGCATTTA
>Ga0193704_1000028_pt1 | contig 24068 bp, 25 predicted proteins | sample U3m1metaG_FD_143047 | JGI IMG/M metagenome (GOLD analysis project Ga0193704, IMG submission 143047) | Soil microbial communities from a riparian zone of the East river system, Colorado, United States - U3m1 | ecosystem: Environmental > Terrestrial > Soil > Riparian zone | place: USA: East River... | reverse complement strand
TGAGGACGACCAGATCGTTCCAGTCAAGGATGCAGCTAAGAAGTCGGCCAGGCTCATCAAAGGCGCGAAGGAAATCTACTATCCTGGCGCGCCTCATGGCCTCACTGCCACACTTCAGGATCAGGTCAACGCCGACCTGTTGTCCTTCCTGAAGTCCTAGACGTCTCGATCCTTCGTATGAGGGCCTTCAGCGCTTGGGGTATGTAGGCAGATAATTTTTCTCATGTGACTCATATTTTGTGATACTGGAGAAAGTACTGAACACCTCCTTGCAAATTTGCTTGTTAAGTATCCCACTTGAGGGGAAAACTGTGCTAGACTTAGCCGATAACTAGTAGAAAGGAAGCGCTATTAGCGCATAAACTAGGTGTGAGCGATCGTTGCGTAAGTGGAGACTGTTTAAAGATTTTTCCCTAGCAGATGTATATATGATAAGGATGACGCTGATCTTATCAGGCTTGCTAAAACAGCCTTAGAACGCAGTGGATTTGAAGTCCAAACATTGAAAGTCCTATATTAGTGTTAGAGAATTGTGATTATTTGTTGTGATTAAGTCGCAAGAAAAGACCGGACCAAGAATACCAAAATCAGATGATTTCTTCTTTGAATCTATTCCATCAAATTTAGGCCTTGAACCAAAACATATAGAAGGATTTGACCCTGAGCCTTGGGAGAGAACGTTTGGAGGCCGACGGTTGTACTGTAATAGAGGAACGCATTACCACATCAGATGGTAGAACTATAATCAAAACGTTAGCACAATTAATTACAGGCGATGGTTAAGAAGGGAAGAAAGAGGTGGTAAAGAAGCAATTCCCTTCTTAACCATACGAACGTCATACCCCCAATCGTTCGCAAGATCTCTTATGCAACATTGATTTTATAGCTTTCAAGCTACAAACTCTTCGAGATAGTTACATCAAAACCGTAAGTTAAATTGTTAGAGGAGGGTAAGCGGAGAGATATCTGACAACCGAAACTCCCCTTCTTACCCTACATGTTCGCAATAGATCTTTGACAATATTCATTTTATAGCTTTCAAGCTACATTATTATGACCTGGTTAGGTTAAACCGACAGGATAGTCAAAATATTTACGCGTAACATTGATTATCAGAAGTCAAGAAAATACTTTTTTACTAATGACTATTTAAATAGTCTTCAAGCCTTAATAAAGGTAGTTTAGATTGTCTCTAATAGAACTTGTTCCATACCATGAAGTCAAGTAAGAATGGTAACCGCTCCTCCTCAAATGAGTTCCCCACTAACAGGTTCAGTAGATCTTAGTCGCATAAATTCCATTAGATTGGCTACTACTAGACAAACTTATGACGCAGCCCTCAAATTTGTGCTCTTTCTTAAAATAGCCGATGTTGAGAATTTACTACCGCTAAGCGATAATCCAAGAAGTTATCAAATCTAACATCATAGATTTTTTAGTTACCTATAGGCAAGAACCTCATAGCCTTTCCTACAGAACGGATATCTTTGATGCATTAGGTTATCTTTACAGTTTTATTATCAATCCAATATCTATCTATATCAGCATATGATCGCATAAGCTTGTCAATGACTCAGGTTTAAAAGGAAATAGCGAGATATCTCTAATACACAATAATGAGCTATAAATTAAAACGAGAAGAGAATCTCCTAAAACGAACAAGATCAGCAATTGTCAAAGACAATGGAAGAGGTAGCATATTGCGAGAATATAAAGTATGATTTCAGATAAAATTACGAAGGGGGGAACAATAAGACATTTGGTGACAAGATAAACTTGAGCAATAGCCAAAAACTTGGTGTTTTTTATGTTAAGTTTTAAACAAAAAAATCGAGGGCTGGCGGGTAGAACACCACACCAATTATTGTCCCTTACAGCATTTTTTCTCTTATCCTTATGGTTGATTGCCTGTGACTGTTCCTGCGTTGTCGTGTCCTTGTACTTGGTTCAATAGATTTTGGCATCTAGCATCTTCGTTTATACAGGACTGAGCTGCAGTCTTGTGAGCTCTTCGTTGCAAATGCCTGATTTGTCAGTGAGGATACGGCTGTTGTGGCAATTAGCAATGCTGCTACTGCGCTAAAGTTTAAACATAGCGCTTGACTTGTTTCTAATTATAGCTTTTATACTTCAGGAGAAGGATCATGAAGTCGTCACCTCACCTTCCTTCCTCATATTTTCACCTAATTCTCTCCTGTGACTTCGAGAACTCAAGTACTACGCCGCCGTTCTTAGGATCATAATTAAATTTGTAAATTTCGTTTTCAGTGATTGGCATCCATTCTACTTTATTGTCATTGCATGAAGGACATCTGGCAACTGATACATCCAGCCTAATGCATGAAGCACACCAAAAACATGAGTCGCATATTAAGAAATGTATTGCTTGTTTGTATGGAGTTTTGTTATTACTGCTATTATTAGTACTGTTGTTGTTTTCGTCTTTTTCTATAATAGTTTGAAGGACGCTCACAATATCCAATTCATCCTCCTCAAGGGTGATTGTACTCTGATCAAGGATGCTTTGTTATCTTGTTGTGGCAAAACACTGAGACAATAACAACAACAAAAACAACGAACTGTTTTATCATATATCATGATAAACTATGGAGATTTCTACTATAAAACTTCTCTGTTATCAGTCTACAATAATGATAGTACACGTAAATAACATCGAATCTGACAATCACGATTTAATCATAGGGTATTCTAACACCACTTTTCCATAAATAGGGCAATAATATGGATTCTTTAGAATAGACTATTTGTAATGGACGAATTGGACAAGTCTGGTAGACAAACAAAAAATAGACTGGAAGAATAAAGGGGTATGTATGTATGTATCCTATTGTTTAATCAACAATAATGTTTGATTTCAGTTTCGCTGACTTCCAGCCCATGTATTTGTTCCATGGTGGAAGAGCCCGCCTAGCTATTTTTAAATACCAAAGATTCTAGTTAACGAATAATCGAATATTCTCGAAGGCCTTATTATTCAATGTTGCAATTCAAATCTGCTTCGGTTTTTTTTATATCATGATTCCTTCCTATCTCTTTAAGATATCCCAAAATCTTGTTTTACCATTATATTATACATCTATCGTATGGTAACCTGTTGCTCCATTTGGAAATGGATCTTGTATCTGGTCAGTCTGGATCTTTCCAGTCTTGTCTGTAGCTCTGACTACGATCTTATGGTTATTGCCTGTCAGATCCAATTCTGCATTCCAGAAAACCCATGTATATTGTGACAGTGGGTCTTTGATTTTGGCAATTTTCCAGGTAGCACCTTCATCAGTACTTACCTCGACTTTCGCTATCCCTCGATCTCCGGCGAAGGCCATGCCTGCAACTGGCACCGTTCCATTCACATTTGAAACCTCTAAATTCCTAAACCTTTTTCTGATAGGTGCATTACCTGGAATAATTATGAATGAATGAGTATTGTATTTAGCTATATTACTCCAACCCTTCCTCTGCCAATAACCTTCGTAAACTTTGTCGACCAGCTCTATCTCAGTCATCCACTTCGCATTCATCATACCATATATGCCAGGAACTATGGCTCTTACAGGATAGCCATGTTCAGAAGTCAGAGGAGCACCATTCATATCATAAGCTAATATTGTGCCCTCCAAAAGTCCTCTCTCTAAAGGTATTCCAACATCATAGCCGTCGAAACATCTAAAGACAATATATTTGGCAGTTGGCTTCACACGTGCCTTCTCAAGAAGGTCTTTTAGGCGTACTCCTTTCCATATGGCAGTGCTGATCAAATCGCCTCCTATCTTATTGCTTACACATTCTAGTGTAGCAAACTGCTCTATTGAAGGCATATCTCTAAGCTCTTTATAATTGATTTCAAAAGGTTTATTCACTAATCCCTTCATAGTTAGATTCCAAGTTTGTGCATTAACTTCTGGTACTATAGGGTTTTTGTCAATTCTGTAGAATAGATCCGTTGGCGTTATTTCTGACTCGAGAAGTGATCCGAGTTTTGGATCCTCAAAGCCCGGGGCTTTGGATTTTGATCTAAGTAGCGCTGATAAAGAAGGAGATAGCTGTTGTATTTCTTTTTTTGGAACTAAAAGAGAATTTAATCCAAAGTAAAGAATGGGTAAAGCAACTGCTGATGCAATGCCAGCACGTAGTAGCAGCCTTTTCTTGTAATCAATTTCTATTTTGCTAGTATCTTCTTTTTTGGTAACTGTAATTGAGGATCGGCGCAATAATACTATCCTTTCATAGAAAGAGGACAAGGTGAATCCGAAAGCAATATTAGCTGGAACAAGATAGATCGCCAGAAACCTAATCGAGTCAAGTTTTACCTGAACATTCGTTTCAGTCACGGCTAAGAGCAAAGCACTTATCACAAGCAGAATAATATAGGCTACCAGTGAAGATTGTATTGCATTTAGTACATATCCCTTCGAAGGGAGTCTCTTCTTCTTTTGCAATAGTCCAACAAGTAAACCAATTAGACCATACAATATAAGATTAGCAGCAACAGCGCCTATAAACGCAGAGTATTTAGCTAGAGGACCAAACCTCTCCACGGCTTGTGATTCAACTTGTCCAGGAGTAAGTGAGAATAAAGTTTGAGACTCAATCTCAGGAATAAATATACCACCTACAAATAATCTTAGAAGTAAAGATACTGTTACAGCTATGGCGCCAGCAGCGAGCCCTCCAACAAAGAATGACATAGTAGAAGGTTGTCTTAAGTTAATTTTTGGATCACATGTCTGTCTTGGACAGGAATGATTTAAGTTTTTTCTCAAATTTGATTAGATTTTGGGTCTATGCAAAGGTTGTGGCACACAGTTGTAACAGTTCGCAAAAGAAATGATTTATTCGATTCAGTTTGGTACAATTCAAGAAATGTTCGTAATTTCGTAAAACTCTCATTAATGAACAACCCGATGACTTGATTTATTGTGTACCCATAATTATGCTCTACATTTTAGTTGGAAAATATAATCTGGATCTGAATGACCATGGATATACACTGCTCTCGAATTTCTCATAATATAACGATGAGAAAATGAACCGGTGCTAATATTAGCATACGAGAACGTATTCAATGATTCTTTTCATCTAGCAGCAGTTGGCAGTAACTCTTTTCTCTCTACTTGCTAAAGAAATTAAGGCTAGTATACAAAAAATTTTATCTATCTTCTTTCAGCGTTACTTGAGACAGGGTTAGGAAAGAAATCTGCATTCATAGTTCTAGATAAACCGAACGATGTAAAGCAACTTAAAGTACTCATAAACCAAGCTGATATTCTCTGAAAATTACCATAGAAGTGGCTTATCAAAACATGGCTTATCTCCATTGAAGTTAGCCAAACTCAGACCTGGTATAGTCTATGTTTCAGAAAGCGCTTATGGAGAAGCTGGTCCTTGACAATATAGAAGGGGCGCAGAGCAATTAGCTGAAACAGTTAGTGGAATGGCTGCAGAGCTTGAAGGTGGCAGTTACTGGGTACGTGTGTCACTTTGTAGAACTGCAATGTGGGTTCAAGATCTAGGAAGAGTAAACCAGTCTGACATACCAAATCCTATTTCACAAGAAGAGCGTGAATCTTTTATGATGGAATCTGATTCTCCATACGGCAAATTGAAACATGTAGCGCCCGTAGCAAAGTATTCTGATACACCATCATACTATGAGAAGCCTGTCGTTCCACTAGGTGCACACAAGTCAGTATGGTAATTTATTAGGCTGTCGAATTGTTCGTAGAAGCCACTTAGATTATGTGGGTGGTTGTCCAATTTGTGAGAATATAATCATACCTTTTTAATAATATAAAACATTATCTAATTTATATCACTGTTATATAGATGGCATAGGGTTTAAATAGTTTCAATATGGAGTGAAGATAAGTGAAATAGATGCCAGTCGCAATAATACCGGATATTAGTGAACAACACTGTATTGGATGTGCTCTCTGCGTAGAGATTTGCACAGCTCTTGGTCCAGATGTGTTGAGAGTAAAGCCAGTAGAAGGATGGAAAAGAGGCAAAGCATTTGTATTTTATCCAGAAAGATGCATCTCCGATGGTGCATGCATTGGTGTTTGCCCCACAAAGGCAATCTTCTGGATGAGGCCAATGGATTATACGCCAGGACAACCAATTCCGTTAAAGAAGAATGCAGTGTTTACAAAGGGTTGGGAAGAAGGTTAAGCTTCACAACTAAACAGTCCAAAGAGTCCTAAAATTCCCTTTTTTTAAATTTTTGACATAAGAAGGATTTCATATTATTTTAGTTCATATAAAGCAACTGATAATTTAAAAACAATCTTTTCATCCGTCTTTTCTGCTATTGGAAGAATATATTTCTGAGTTTCTTCTTTATATCGCATTAATTTATCCTTATGAAGTGCATTCTTAAGAGCTCTAATATTATCCAGACGATCTGCTAGCTTTATATATCTAATAAATCTAGAACCCGTTGCAATATTATGAAAGTATTCGTCTAGCACTTTCTCCCTTACTTCGTTTTTTATCTTAGGTCTTGTGACTGCATGAACCATATTGTATACGTGTTCACCAAAGTCATTTTTTAATTGATCTTCGTCTATAGAACCATTACTTTTTTCTATAATATCGTGCAAAAGAGCTGTACATACTAGATCTGCATCGTGGATTTGTATTTCTTCTGTCAGAATTAGTGCAACACGTAATGGATGATTAATATATGGTTCTGTATTGTTTCCATCTCTGAATTGTCCTGTATGGGCTTTTGTTGCAATTCCAAATGCTCTTGTTATCTTTATAACATCATCAATTGAGTTCTCAAAGGGTTTTAGTAATTTAGCAAATCCTGACTTTGCAAATTCGTTAAGCATCCATTTCATTATTAGTACACTCATAAGAACAATACTAGATAATATCGTTTGATGTTAGAATGTAATAAAATGTAATAAAATGTAATAAAATGTAATAAAATGCAAAAAAGAGGTACTCAATAATAACTTGGCCTTTGTCATGCTTTCCCCTCCTAGATATTCTATGTCATTTTTTATACTTTCCTGATTTTCTATAGGTCTATTAGTGTGGCAAGTATAGATCTGGGAAATCAACTATAATCCTAAGAATAAAATGGCTTGAACTAACTCTAAGTTGACATCGAGCATTAGAAAGGAGCAAAATAGTATGGATATACGGTAACCCCTATTTTGAGAATTAAGGAGCTGCTTATACATTAATCAAGGATAATTATATCATACATGACTGTTGCCAATTTACAACAAAAAAGGGTGCTAGAGAACTCTTTTTAGATTATGCTAGTCAAAGAATACCGGCACTTTGCTGACCAATAAAAAGCCAATTTCCTCTAGTTATTCTAATCCTCCTGATATGCTGGTATCTTCAGGATTATATTCCTCGTCTTGCGCCCCAGTGGTTGATACTGTTGTAGCTTCGTCTTGCAAAGTATCCGGAACTAACGATTGAGTTTCATAGGCAACAGTGGTTTCGCCTAACGATGACGGCATATTTTCTGCTGCAGAAGAGGCTTCGATCTCTTTTGAAAGCGTACGTGAGGTAGCAGCAGTTGTTTTCTTTGGTCTTCGAGAAACTTTCTTTGTGCGCGCTGGAACTCTAGTCTTTTTCTTAGTACCCACTTTCTTAGTACCCACTTTCTTAGTACTCAATTTTTTAGAAGCTTTTCCCAGCTTTCCCTTTTTCTTTGTTTTCGATTTGGTTTTGCTCACCATATACAATTAGCAGTATAGTATTGCAAAGATAAATACTTATTAGAATAATAAATATAAAATTGATTAATATTATAAATCTACTAGCTGGCTAGTATTATCTAGTGTTGGCCTTACTTGTAATGTGTGATGGTGTTTTTCATGCTTCAGAATTTTTCATATAAACAGTAACACCTTTTATCACATCTTATATTATTACAAAACTTTAGATAATGTTATCTTGTAGATATTAAATATCTTTTAGAAATAAACCTAATTAAACATAATTCATATTATAAAAAGACAAATAAACATAAATATATATTATATCTATTATAGAACCCAAAAGAGGTTATTTCTAGCAGCTACATATGAAAATAACATCTATTTCATTTCGGCTCAGCTGCCTATGGATAAATTTGCTCGCCTGTGTATCTATCTATAATTCTAATTGCTTTCGTGGGACAAGTCTGAGCCGCGGCAAGTATTGCATCAAAGTCTGCGCCAGTTTCTGACACTACTTTTGCCTTAGGATTTATTCTTTTATTCTTTTCTAATACAAAGACCTTCGGTGCAAGTGTTTCACAGCTACCAAATGCCATACATAGGGAAGGTTCTACAATTATATGAAAACGTCCTTTTGGGATATCCAGAAGGGTTCTGAGTGGCATTGTATATAGTCCTGTATCCTGCTCAGTATCCTTATTACTACCTCTACTTTTGAAATAATTGTTGTCACTGTTATTGTGGTCAGAATAATGATGATAGCCAGTGTCATGTTGATAGGATGTTGAATTTCGTTGAACTTTTTCCTCTGTACTACTATCGTATTCCACTTGGATTGAGGAGAAGTCTGCATCATCATACTGCACTCTCTTGCTTTGGTCTGAAAGAACTTCAAATGCAGCATTAATTTTTTTTATCATATCCTCAGCAAAACATGAATTATTTCTGTCAGGATGGTATTTCCTAGCTAGCCGTCTGTATGCCTTCTTAACCTCTTGAGAGGTAGCATGTTCATGTATACCAAGTATTGCATAGTAGCCCTTGTTATCCAAGTAAATTAGAATTATCTTGGCATTACTTATCTCTTTTTAGATAAGTCGTGTGATTTATTTATGTAGGATACATTAATGCATAAAATACAGCGATTCTCAAAACTTTAATAACTATAACTACAAAAAGGTATTTTCAGATGTCTATGGTAACGATAACTAGACTTAGAGGCCTCTAACGGGAATTAGAATGAAGATGTACCTGGGATTATTACTAATAACATTACTTGCGTTATGTCGTTTTTCTCCTCCTACTACCACCACTTCTATTTCTTATAGAACATTGAGCGATTAGTTTATTACATTGCGATAAGAAGCTTACGACAACATGAATAGTACACAGAAAATAATGTCAATAGCCGCAGTGATTGCAGCAGCAGCCATCTTTGTATTACCAAGCATCCTTGCAAACTCTGCATTAGCCATTCCCCACACTATAACGACATCAATTAGCACAAGATGATATAAAAGGAAGAACGATAACAACTACTACTAGATATCCTTAATTTGTTGCATGCCGTCTATATTTGCGTCTATATTTGCCGTCTATATTAGAGTTAAATTCTTTCTTAATTTATAAGATTGGCAGGGCTAAGGATTTATAACAATTATTCTTATACTAATCAATCTTTATTTTTAATGTTTAATACTAGTTCAATCGTCTGAGTACACAAACTGAAAGAATTATTAGTACAACCACTTATCGAGTAAGAAAAGCCAATGATGCCTGTACACAAATCTGAACTAATAAATTATACATCATTACAAGCATTAAGGTTTAAGAAATAGTCCATGCATCTAAAAAACTATAGAGACGATCTAATGTTGTGGGATAAATTCTTGTACAAACGTGCCAGTATAACATGCTACAAAATTATTATCATAACTAATGGACAAAAAAAATGCGGTTGGATACGAGCTTTTCCCTTAGTTATTGCACTTATTCCATTATTTTTCAATAAGTGTGTATGTGCTTACGCAACTACACAGATAATAGTATACAACAGTAGAGATATTTTTACCATAGAAGGCAATAAAGATGTCAAATAATAACAATAGCAACAATAACAATAACTTGTATGTTACTGTATCAATCACTGTCGGAGATGTAAAAGTACAGTTCAACGGCTCTGCCGAGTCAGTCATGACATCTGTCATTACCTTCTTAACAAAACAAGTCCCTACACTTGATCTGGCAAAAAAAATTTCTCTAAATTATGCGGTGACTGAGCTTATTGAAACATATTCAAATCTAATTCGAATTACTCCAGAAGGTCCTAGAGTAATTCCAGAACTACAAGGATCAGCAATCAAAAAATTATCAGATAAACAATTGGTTGCTTTGCAATTGATAGCATCTAAAATTGCAAAGGATCTTGGTAGGATACCGGATGATAGAATGCAAATGTCTGAAATTCAATCTGCTACAGCTCTTAATCCAAAATCTGTTAGCTCAAGGCTGTCGGAGTTGGTAAAGGCAGGACACATACAAAGGGACAATACAAAAGACGGGATTGAATCTGCTGTTTATAGGATTACTACAGCTGGTATTCATTGGTTAAGTTCTACAATCGCTAAAAAGACTAAACCATCCTCTATGATGTAGCTCATTTATAGCTGAGATTCCGAAGGGGGTCTCTTTTGAATATACTGATAATTTCGCATTGTTCCAACTCTAGTTAAAATGCTTTCTCTTACCATATCTGTTAGTGAATGTGATACTGCAGTCCTATCGTAATTATATCCACGTCTTGACAACTCCTCATGAACCTCTCGTAATGGTTTTTCTGTTTCGAAATATCTTTCATACCACAGGGTTTCAAGTAGACCTCTACACGTCGTTCCTCCCCTTTGTAAGGCTTTGCGCTCAGGTTCCATAGAGTTTTTTAATACTGATATTTGGTTGATATCGCCTGAACTAATTTGCAACTTTAGATACTCAATATCCTTTTTTAACTCTGAAATCTTAGTATCCAATGTTGTATCAAGAGTGGTGGAATTATCTATACCAGAAAGAACATTTTCAACAGTCTGCTTTACTTTGCTTTCAACACAAGTTATTTCAACCTCCCAGTCACGATGTTTTAACTTAATTTTGACTTCTTCCTGCGGAGATGCTGCCTGCTGCGGCCCGCTCATAGAAACATACACCATTGACAATTTTGACACATAAACTTGTTGCTAAGCATATTGCGCATGTTGCGCAACATTAATAAACAACGCTGCAAGTGTATTGTTGAGCAACATGAATTCAAAGAGTCTTTTAAATCTTCCGTCGTGTGCAACTAATCTAGACAAATTTGGACACATCTTTGATAAGTCAATTTTCGAATGCCTTTCGCCCAAGTTACATGATGTGTTAAAAGGGAAAAAAATCATCTTTACTAAAAACAATAAAAGCCTTGTACCAATTGATGGTTGGGGAAGCAAATCTACACCTTACTGTACAGCAACAATAACAACTATTCAGCCAATCAAGGAAGACACAATGATATCTGCTATTGATTCAAGCAGCATACAAGTCGCAGAAACAGAGGAAGGATCACTTTACGCAGTTAAAAGTGGAATTACAATGGCCATTAACGGCTGTGAATTAATGCATTTTAAAATTGGGCCTGTGTTATTTTACTTGAGCGAAGAAACTATAAGATATTCTGCACTTGACCACAGATTGACAAAATTTGTCCTATTTGATAATGACCTAGCAAAACGGTTAATCAGGATACGGGTCGAAAGAGCAATTCAGATGGAACTTTCTAGACAATTTTCAAAATCAATAATTCTTATCGATGGATCATTGAAGTCATCGATATTTGAGAGCAAAAACCAGAGTATTAAAAATGTAGCAGAGAACTGTTCTCTTTATAGGAATTCAATTATAGGGATTAGCAAGGCTAGTAAACTCAAGGTTCTTGACAGAGTTTCTTTACCTCTTACAAAAATCCAGGGACCAGCATATATGGATATTGACTTAATCATCCAAAGCCTTGTCCGAAATACTATAGGTAATAATCTTATGGTAAAGTTGGGAAATAACAGCATTCCTGTCTTGCGTGCAGATATTATTACTACTCATGGCGATAAAGATGAGTCGCTTGGAAAATTACTTGGAAATGATTCTATAATACAAGGCTACCCTGAAACCCTAAGGCTTGCCCACCATATTTCAACCTTTACTAGTACCGAGACATCATGTCTTAGAGGACATGTTTTGAGCAACTATGACGTAACAGAGATTGCAAGTGAGGATATCCGTAAAACACTGCTAGGCTCGATCCCAGTATGAAGATCTTATCAAAAAAAGACAACGAACTTCTTATGCTAGCAATGAAAACAGATACAGCTAGCAAGGGTGACTATTTACTAATCGAAGATGAAAAGGTAAAGAAAAAGATGATTGCTCAGATCTACGACGAGGAATATCTTTCTTCACAATCTTTAATTGAAGATATTGTCAAGGACGAAGTGGTAACTGCATCAAGTACAGAGAATCTCCACGATCCACTCAACATTGGAATTTTATCACGGATGCTCCGAGATGCAAGAATGTTCCGAGCTAAGATAAGGGCTGCCATTGATTTGTCGGACAAGCTATCAAGTGATGTTACATGGATTCCTTCTAGAGTATATTCTAAGGTAAGAAGATTAAAGATTTCTGAACTAGATTCGCTTCTTGGAAGAACCGGTGTTTTTCCTATTCCCTTAGGGAAAGCCGGTGTAGACAATGAAGAATTCGAGATCTATGCTGAAGATCTTGATGGCAAATTAAATATTATTACTGGAAAAAAGGAATCTGGCAAGTCACATCTCTCTAAGATGCTCGTTAAGACACTTGTACAGCATGGGGCATGTGTTATTGTATTTGATTTAAATAATGAATATAGAGGAATAGGATGTAAACAAGATGGCTCTCCATCTTCATTGGCAGATCAGACGATAGTGCTGGAACCTGGAAATGGATTAACTTTCACTCTTGGCTATTGTGGCAAAGCTGCCATCTCGAACATGCTAAAAAATGCACTCGATATGCCAGCTGCATCGTTACGTGAATTCTTTAGAATTTGGGATTGGCTTGAAAATAAACAAACGTTAGATATCGAAGCGTTAGGTAATGCGATCAATACTTGGAATATTAATGAGCTTGTACGAGATGCGCTTATCTCAAGACACCATGTAATTCAGGCATCTCGTATATTTGATGATAATGGTAAGGGCGATGGAGGCTTCAGGTTTGAGAATCTGATTGCAAAGAAATGTGGAGGTCTTGCAATGATATTTAATCTAGGCAGAGTAACCCCTGTTGTAAGAAGAATGATTGTAGAATTGGTGTTGAGTAAATTGGTTGATTTGTTAGAGAAGATGCTAATTCCACCAGTCTTTCTCTTTGCAGAAGAAGCCCACTTATACGTTAGAGATACGTACTGGGAAGACATTATTACAAGGATGAGGCATTTTGGAATCTATGCAACATTTGTCACAAATCAGCCTGATGCTATTAGTGACGGAATCTACAGACAAGTAGATAACATATTTCTATTCAATTTTACTAATGATATAGATTTAGACAAAATATCAAAAGTATCGTTGGCAGATAATGACACCATCAGGTCCATAGTTAGAACTCTACCTCAACGTCACTGTCTGTCTATAGGAAGAATTGTATGTGATCTGCCTATTGTTATAAAGATTGCAGCGCTAGAAGTATTAACACTCGGAGAGACGAAAAAATTTTTTATTAAATAATATTAAGATAAAACTTTTTTCAAAATGCACTATTGTTGGCGCATCTCTTTCTCCATTTCCGTCATGTTTAATTTTCCATGGGTAATAGTACACAAAGCATAGCATAGTTACAAGTGTGCAAAGGAGTAAAAGTATAGTTGCTGGTTAGGCAATCCTGCTTAAACTCAAACCTGTTTATTTATTCTATTGACTAATATAATTAATCATAGTCATTTCTGAGATAACCAAACTGTCTACTACGAGAGCATCAGGCAGTTACTAAGTAGCAGCAGAGTTCTTTAAATCAACAACTCCTCTGATATCTAGCAAATCTATCTCTTTGGCCATTTCTTTAGCTTCATTAGTTTCAGAATCTTGGTTGATGCATTTATCATAAAATGGGCAATATGGACATTTACCTCTTTTTGCATCATCTATCAGTCTAGGTAATATAGAAACATCCTTTTCTTCCAAAGCTTTTAGGAACAGGTTTTTGCGTCTAACCATCTCGTTCTTTAATATTTGTCTAGCAATATCATGTGATGGTAATAATACTTCCCAGCTTTCTATACCCACATCTTTAGCATTGAATGGTCGAAAGAAGTAATCACCTTCTGAATCACTTTTGACCCACCTGAGTTCTTTTATGTTATACCTTATAGAAATAATTCCTTTTTCTATACCGGTCATAACCATATAATATAACAGCTGCCTAAGGTACGATCTGAATGTACTATCATAGAAATCTAGGCGTCTGCCATTGACAGTATCTTTTAATTCGACTATTACATCTTTTTCATCACTCATGATATCTGGATGGGCAAGTATTCCATCCATTTCTATATCTGCTTGTGCTACACCTAGATCTGAAAGCTGTGTAATAACAAACTCACTTGATTCACCTCTTACAAAATGGTGTATTGATTCATTAGAAAGAGGATCCATATCAGGAAATTTTCTTGAATAATACTGCTTTCTTATGCAGGTAGTTGGTATGATGTCAGAGACATGCACTCTGTTGTCTCTTCTTCTTTTTTCCTCGTGTCTAGACATCAAGTTCTTTTGTAATAAATTGGTAAATTCAGGATTTTTTTGTATAATTATTACCATTTACTTTAGTCCCAGATGTAATCATTTAGATGAGAATGACTATAAGTATTTGGTGCCCTCAGTTCCAATAATATATTTTACAAAAAAACATGTATATGATACAACAGCTGTGGTCGTATTAGAAAACTTGCAAGGATAAGACCTAAAAGCGAGAAAATAATACGGAGGCCAAATTTAGCGTTTGCCTTGATTTCCTATTATGCAGCCATATTTTCACATTGCTTTGAATTTTAAGGATTTTGACTGTCATTAGAAGCTAACCTATTATTCGAGATCACCTCAGTAATACAACTTATTATGATGTTGTTATAATAACTGATTCAGTAACTGTAAATAATATTATATTTTCTATTATATTAAACGATGGCTGCCTCACCACGTTTCTTTGTTCCTATATCAATTGCGTCATTGACTGCTGAGATAAAAATTTTACCATCGCCTGCAGAACCCGTACTCACTAGATCAAGTATTGTCTTGATGACTTTATCAACTTGAGAATCTTCTACTACCGTAACAATGTTGGATCTAACTGAAAATTCCGAGACAAATCTGCCTGTTCCCCTGGCAGTTTCAACGAGCGGTTTTTCACCTTTGCCTCTGCCTTTTGCTTCTAGAATAGTACATCCTCCAATCCCAGCGTTCTTCAATGCTTCATTCACTTCCACAACTTTCTCATTACTAATAATGGCTTCTATACGCTTCATATTTTGCTATAAAAAGATATTATAATATAAGGTTTTCAAATAATATTTTAGATGTAAAAATTATAACTACAGAGAATTATCTAAAGGTAAATATCATAAAAATACGAGATTTTATATCGCATATTTGTCATTGTTATAGAAATTATATGATATGGGAAATATTTAAATAAGCATTTAGTTCTGCTTATTAAGTTAGATCAATAATCTAAAAAAATCGTTCTGGATTTGGAATAAAGAACATACAGGAGAAGATATTATGACAAAGGGTGCCGTGTAACCCAAATCGTAGGTTTCCTCAAAAAGGAAATCACTTCGCTGCCTCCAAAATAGATATCATCCAACATTCATTCTATTAGAGACCGGCATGATTGAAAAAACTTTGCCTGACTAAGGCAGTATAGTAAAAGATATTTACGTCATCGTATCATGGCTCAGGACTTTAACAAAGCCCCGGCCTATATATAAATATTTCAAGAATCTCCGTCAAATAATACATATGTCACAAGCAGGTGAACAGAACATGATGTAATAACAAATGACGGGTATGATGAAAAAATACAATAAATCTTTACGAATGGGTGATGATGAAGCTGTACTGAGGAAAACAGGTAGGAAATGGCAGCAGTGGTTTACAGTACTTGACTCAGTAGGAGCGGCTAAAATGCCTCATAAACAGATTGCTGAATACCTTTATGAAAAACACGGACTTTCAGGATGGTGAAGTCAGGTGGTTACAGTAGTTTATGAACAAGAACGAGGATTGCGTGAAAAACATCAGATTTCTGATGGCTTTGGTATTCTTGGTCGAGTCTTTTCTTGCGACTTTATGACACGCTGCTACAGTTGGTCTACTGGATCCCAAACCATGCCGCACTTGCTACAATAGTATACTCCCATCCTCATTCTTTCGTGTCATTTCGAATTCAGCGCTAGCAGTTAAGACTTGATTTTACATTCCTTTATTAAAATATGGCAGCACTTTTCTACTAAATGTGCGAATAAATTCTATCTCTGAGGGGCTGGTGCTATGAATATAGACACGAGTAAAACCAGCTTTAAAATATTCCTCTATTGATTTTACGCAGTCTTCCATTGAAGTAATTATATCAATAGATTCTTTTAGTTTTTTGTCAGAAACCTGTGCTTTTGCAGTTTTCTCTAGCTCGCTAGGATCACTTATTGCTGAATCAAATATATTTTTTATTAAAGTAGCTCTCCAAAACATTGTAGATTTAAAGGCCTTATCGTAATCTACTGAATAGGATACTTTGTATTCAGCTATCTTAGCAATCCTTGATGAATCCTTTCCTTCTTGCTCTGCAGTCTTGTTAAAAATATCAAGCGTCATTTTAGATTCTTTTGGCTTAAGAAACGTAATTAGGCCATCAGAATATTTTGCAGAAACTTTGGTTGATTCTGGGCCAACAGCTGCCATATAGATAGGCACATAACTCACAGGTGGAGTGTAAAGCTTTGCATTTCTAATTAGGAAGTATTCTCCATTATAATTTACGAAACCATTCTTGCTACTTCTGTTAATGTTATTGTTCTCGTCCCTTCCTTCATACCATAGTTTCCTTATTACCTGAATTGCTTCTTTAGTCTTTGATAATCTAAAACGTGGTTTAGGCCAAATATATCCTAAGGGTACTTCATTCATAGCCTCTCCTGTGCCAATGCCAAGCCCTATACGACCAGGATAAAGTACATCAAGAGAAGCAAAAGCTTGAGCAATTATAGCTGGATGGTATCGATGTAGTGGTGCTGTAACTCCTGTCACAAATTGCATTCTTTTTGTTCTTTCAGCTGCTGCAGCAATCCATACCCAAGTAAAATTACCAAATCCATTATCATGCCACCATGGATGAAAATGGTCGCTTGTCATTGTACTAGTAAAGCCTGCCTTTTCGGCTTGTACTATATGATTGAGTAAGTCTTGCAGAGAATATTGTTCTTGAGCAGCCCAGTATCCTATGGGTGCTCTCTCTCTTTTTTGACTTCTTATTGATTTAGCTTGCATATACAAAATATATATTATCAACAATAATGCAAAAACGTTTCAAAATAAACTACGTCGACCTTGTACCTTTGATACCTGTACAAGTCAAATATCCAAATTACTTTATCTTACCTAAAGAATTGGGCCTGCGCAATCGAATATATGATCTGTAAAAAAATGATAATGTAATAAGGGATGTCGATACCGGAAATTTATGAATTGGTGTAGTAAGTTTTTTGGATACCTACACATGTGAAGTATCATCGCTCGTCGCCGTTAAAGGATATTATCAGGGGTTATGTTGTAAATATTATGCTTTTCTGTTTTGACGCAAATATGACAAAACTATGAGCGTCAATGAAATCTTTTTCATCGTTTAGATTTACATAGTATTTCAGAACATCTGTATTCCATAGTTCTGGCATGTCAATATTATACGCACAGAGGATCGACAGAGGCATTGACCGTTTTCTCTCAAGTGCATATTCTAGATCAAACCATTGTTTTTCTAGACCGCGTGATAAGAAATACGACGATAGATCAGCAGCTACTCGTACTCCTTTTTTTACCTTTTGCTATGAAGTCATCGCAGATAGATTTGGTAGTCTTCTTCCAATTTTCCAAATCTGGGTGTTCAGGATCTTTGTTATATAGGTCTTCACCCTTTACTATCAGTAGTACCAGAAACATCAACACTATCATCATCAAGAGACCAATGTATCACAGAGACTTCAATAATAATACCAAGACGCGGCATGATGATAATAATAAAAGTGGCCATAGAGGGAAAGAAAGAGTCATCATCAAAGAATCAAGATGAAGAAAAACAATAAGGTATTGGCCCATTGTTTTGATATTCCACTTTTTCAACTTACATATAATTTGACTCGAAATTTTGTTTATTTAATATCTCTACTCCAAAATCGAATTTCTACTCATTTTTGTTTACGATGATATATCTATTGTATTGTTAATGTTAAGTATCCTAAGTATCCCAAATATATAAATTGTATAATAATAATACTTTCTATGAGAGAATATTATATTGACAGAAAACTCTGTCAGACACATCACCGCTATCAGAGAAATGGAAGCTCTTAAGCGTGAATATCAAATACGCTGCAGTCACTATGAACTCCAGTTGTCTTCGAAGGATGATTGTGTCAGTTGTACAATTTGCGGTAAAAACTGGTCTTTTCTAGAAGACCGTGGCTATTCAAAAAACCTAAAAATCTATACGGCTGATAAAGAATAGTTAATTAAAATGAAGGCTAAATAGATTGCCTATTCTTATCAATGTAGTCATAGTTTCTACATAGTTTCTACATAACTCATTTTCATCAAAACCATAAATAGTTACTTTTTCATACTCAAAACTACGGTTATTTGTCAAGAGATAGCACTTAACTTCATTTTCTGTATCAATTTTTATTGCTCTAAACTGCAAATTAGTGTATAGATGTAATATCAATAAAAACGATCCTATCATTTTCTTTCCTCTCCTAATTTAAACAAAAAATAAGATGGACGAAAGATAAGATGAGTATGTCTACGGCAATAATAACAGCAGTAATAAGTTCATACTTAGAGTCATTATAATAACAACGATGATAATTTATAATTTAAAATCCAAGCTTTTATTTTTCATATAACTGTTTTATATTGCATATATGCCAGCAATAATATTTGACATATATTACTGTATTTTCAAATGCAATTAAGAAGGAATAAGTCTGCAATTTCTTTAGCAGCAATAATTATTAGTGGATTTATTGTTGCCAGTTTTACTCCATTTTCCCAGGCGTTTGCACAGAATGCTAGCAATGATAGTACTAATGGTAGTCAAGGATCTACTAACACGGTAAAGACCCTACGGATAGGCTATTTCCCAAACATAAATCATGCTCAAGCTGTAATTGGATTTGGAAGTGGAGAGTTTCAAAAAGCATTAGGCGATAACGTAAAAGTTCAAACAACCGTATTTAATGCTGGGCCATCAGCAATAGAGGCGTTATTAGCAAAAAGAATTGATGCAACATATGTTGGGCCAAATCCTGCAATCAATGGATATGTAGTATCTGATGGAAAGGATCTAAAGATTGTTGCTGGAGTATCTAGTGGAGGAGCAGTTTTTGTAGTTAGAAATGATGCTGGAATTAATTCGCCTAAAGATTTTGCGAACAAGAAATTTGCTTCACCTCAACTTGGTAATACTCAGGATGTAGCACTAAGGAAATATTTGTTGGATAATGGATATAAAACAGTAGAGAATGGTGGAAATGTCACAGTAGTACCTGTAGCTAATTCTGATATACTGACGCTATTTCTAAAGAAAGAGATCGATGGTGCTTGGGTCCCTGAACCATGGGGTGCAAGATTGGTGAAGGAAGGAAATGGAAAAATTTTCTTAGATGAAAGAAGTTTATGGCCAGGTGGTAAATTTGTAACAGCTAACGTAGCCGTCAGCTCAGATTATCTTAAGAATAACCCAGACGTAATTAAAAAGCTATTAGCAGCCCATGTTAATGAAACAACATGGATTAATGATCATAAAGAAGAAGCTATTAAGTCATTTAATACTGAACTCAAAAAGCTGACAGGTAAAACTATTGCAGAAGATGAATTAAGAGATGCATTATCAAGGTTAGATATTACTTATGACCCACTAAAGCTGACACTCTTTCGTTCTGCTAATAGCGCCTATGATTTAGGATTCTTAGCTAAAGGAAAGCCACGTCCTGATCTATCAGGGATATTTGATTTGACGATACTAGATGAAGTATTGAAGGAGAAGGGATTGAAAACTATAGGAGGAGGCGGAGGAACTGCTGCCCCAGGAGGTGCTGTAGAATAGCGTTCCAACCTTACTAGTTTTTTCTTCATTCTTTATATGGACTTCGTTTTTTTTGAGACACTCAATTATGGAGTCCAAATCATTTTTTAAGGAAATTGAGGAAAATAGGCTAGCCAGTCTAAAACAGAATTAGAATAAAGATAAAAGATAAATAAAGTTCGTTAGCGCGTAAGTCTGATAACAAGCCTCAAAACTGATTCTGTAAAATTCACTGCACATATAACTAAATAACTCGTGGAAGATTTTAGTTGAAATGATTAACTTGTTGAAGATGTAATCCCATTAAATCAATTTAATCGGAGTTTTATCAATATCATTTTACATTCATGGGATCACTACGGCTCCAAAAAAAGATAGCCTTTCCGTTATCAAAACTACCGATGTTTACCTCAACAAATTCAATATTAATAGGTTTTCAGAATAGTGGTAGCTAGCGAGCATTTTTTACTTACCGTCCGTTACTGAATTCAGCAGGATAATATGCACAAACATACACATAACAAAATAAGACTAGAACATATAACTTCCTTTGGAGATGCAGTTTTTGCATTCGCAATAACATTCATGGCTCTTTCAATCGAAATTCCTAATATACCTAACAACCTTACTGAACCAGAAGTTGCTGATAAATTAGTTCAGTTACTTCCTCAGTTCGAGATTTATCTAATCAGTTTCATAATAGTTGGTATTTTCTGGATCAAATATCATCAGGTTTTCAATCAGATCGAGGATTCACATTCGATAATGGTGTGGCTAAACCTCATATTTTTGTTCTTTATTACACTCGTCTCATTTGCTACTGCACTTGAGATAAATTATGGTCTATACCACTCAGTCTTTATAGTATATGCTATAATTTTGACAGCGACTGGAGCATTATTAGCACTAATATGGTTACATGCTTCAAAGAACAAGATGCTAATTGATAAAAATATGAGTGAAAGACAAATAAAATCATTTTCAGTTCAAAGCATTATTCCTTCATTAGTATTCATAAGTTCAATTGGAATTTCCTTCATCGATATACAAGTTGCTCAGTATTTTTGGCTAGTCATATTTCCAGCACAGCTATTCGTAAGAAGAAAATTTGCACCTACAGATGATTGAGTGAAGCACCAATAATTATATCAATTCTCAGACGACAACAAGCCAAAACCAATATCAAGAAATACATTGACGAAAGACTACCAGAATACAAGAAGTGTCTTGTAGGATTAATTTCTATCTTGAAAGAAGCATGAAATACTGCTACAAACTTTCAAGATCAACTGAATCGAAGGGCCTCAAAAATTACCGGCGAGGAAAGATATCACTAATCACACCTTCCCCTAGCTTCCTTAGTAATGGTTTGTTTTCTCTGAAGATTTCCTCATTTGACAAACTTGCTAATAAATCTTGGTTTTCCATAATTGCTCTAAATACATCTTTATCAGTGATAATACCTACTACAATACTTCCTTCTTTAACTACAGGAAGTCTTCGAATCTTATTAAGCTGCATAGTCTGTAATGCATCTTTAATAGAACTATTTGGTGAAATTGTGATCAAGGGCTTGCTCATTAATTCCCGTAAGGGTAAATGCAAAAGGGATGGCTTTGATGATCCAATAATGCGTACAATATCTTTTTCTGTAATTATACCAACAGGCTCAGTAGTGTATTCTTTCACCACAATCACGCTTCCAATGTTATTTTTATTCATTATTTTACATGCCGCATGAATATTTTGATCAGCCATCTCCGTTTTTAAATTGACGCTCATGAAACTGGAAACAGGAATAGAGTCGATATTCCTCATGTTACTCATTAGTTATCATAATCATAAAACCAGTATTTGTAATCTCTGGTCTTATTCTGGCATACGTGATTATTCTTTCAAAGCCATAAGATTTTTAATTAATGCGTGCGTATCGATGATATTCTTCGATATCTTGATAAATGCAATTAAGCTAGTTAATTTATAATTTATTTTTTTATTCTATAAAGATTCCTGTGTGATACTATCACAAGTTTGCCATCACGTATTCACTTAATCTGAACATCAATTGATAGTATACCGTACCTTTCAGTGTTTGTTCCTTCTCTTTTATCTGATACATGATATTCTACCTCGAGCTCATCTCCTGCATAAGCTTCTTCCAAAAATCTAGTATTTCTATTATTCCATTTAGGATCTTCGTCCATCCCATAAAGCAACTTAATGTTATTAGAAAATACATCTAGCTGTGTCATCACACCTTCAGCACGTGCCAGTAAAGCTCTACCAGGTAAAAGAGTTCCTTTAATCCCTTCTTTTGCTGCCAGTTCAGGTTTTTGATGCAAAATATTTTTTATCTTAGAAAAGGATATGTACTGTTTAAATTCGTCCTCATTGATGCTGAAATTGGATTTAAATGTTTGGCCTACTTTAAACTCCTCGAACTTCAAAGCTAATTTTAGAAACTAGGAATGTAGTTCTATATATATTTCGACGTGGAAGAATACTCAAAGTCATTATTGTATAACTATCAATATTCTAGTTGCTAATGCACTAAACACTAAAAATACAATCTCAAATAAGACAATCTCACAAAGGCTAACAGTCTTTTTTTCTTTTTTGGCGGGCCAAAATTACTTTACTCACACATATGTCATATTTCTTTTCAGAATACTAGGAATGACGCCACTTGAATCCTAACGTTCAGCTATAGAGCGAGACAGCAAAGCCATGGAAAATCTCAAAAAAGTAGTAGTAAACATTAACACTGGTTCTAGGACCAGACTGTAGATTTCCTTTGTATAGCATAATCATTTACAAGAATCTCGTGAATAGACAATTTACTTCAAGGGCTACCGCAATGGTGGTGACAACTACAATAATGATTGGAATGGGTTTAACTCCAATACTACAACAACAATCAGCAAATGCACTTTCTGATCCTGACGGTAGTCCTGTTTCTGGACACAAGACACCATTACCACACCACATACCAATTGCTAAGTCTGGGACAATATCTACATAGTATGGTGGGACAACAAAACAGGAAATAATGACGAGGTAATGTTTAAAGTTCAACTGACGGAGGCAAGACTTTTGGAGATAAAATTAATCTCAGCAATACTACTAAGGCTGATTCACAGGACGCACAGATTGACACATTTGGAGATAATGATAGCAATGTAATTGTTACATGGTGGGAGAGAAATGCAACAAGTAACGAGCCTGTTGCGAGAATTAGTACAGATAGTGGCAAAACATTTGGACCTTTATTGAAACTGTCAGATAATGGAACCATTGGTGGAAGCGGTGGAGGATAAGATAATCAGTTAGTGAAAACAAATCACAAATAACCAATCAAGTCTTTTAGATAGTTAAAAGTCATCCATATACTGCAAATGGGCCAACTGACTACTAACATAGACATCAGTGTATATTCATAGCCTTTTTTGTTAAGTAAAGAGAAAAGTTTGAAAATCATCTACTTATTATCAGACTGAAAATTATTATTTTTAAGTTACCTATCATGCATGAAAATGTCTGAACTTGGTTTAGTCGAATATTTCAGCAGGGCAGAGATGGTAGACAAAGAGTTATTACACTATATTGAAGCACGCCGCATCTATATTACAACCGATCAAGGATACATATGTCTTAAAAAAGGAGAATGGAACTAAATTCTCTTCCTACTCTGTGCTTTATCAGTCTTTTTGCTTTTTGAATCCTTAAAGAATGAAGATTTGAGCAAAGGGGAGATGATGTGAAATACAGACGCATGAACTAGAACATATTCTTCTGGCAGCCGCTAAATCCATAAAGAAGGGAAAAGGAAGGTATAAGCGCTAGGGCATCTTTTCCCAAATGAATAAAATAGATATCAATATCCCCAGGTTAGTCACCAGAAGACTTGAATAACAACTGTCGCTGCAATAATATTATCGCGGCGGC
>Ga0193704_1000021_pt1 | contig 25535 bp, 26 predicted proteins | sample U3m1metaG_FD_143047 | JGI IMG/M metagenome (GOLD analysis project Ga0193704, IMG submission 143047) | Soil microbial communities from a riparian zone of the East river system, Colorado, United States - U3m1 | ecosystem: Environmental > Terrestrial > Soil > Riparian zone | place: USA: East River... | reverse complement strand
GGAATATATATTTAGGTCAACTCGAAACAAATTCAAACTAAGCTGTTATTGGGGCCGGTGGTCTAGCCTGGTTAAGATACCGCCTTGACATGGCGGGGGTCGTTGGTTCGAATCCGACCCGGCCCATTTTGATAACGACGCTTATTTACGGCCCATGTTAGATTACTATGATAATAATAGGTTGCCAGCAGGTACGACGATAACAGCACAGTTTGAGGAAGACAAGCCAACAGTAGCTAAGAGTGTTAAAGCGCACATTGTTTCGATGCTATTGTGCAATAATAATCAAATGACTGGATTTGCTGACCAAAGTGACAATACCACCACAAACAATACCTCACCAGATAATAGTAGAGCTAAATGACTTGGTGGAGACTCAGGATTACTAGGACCAACAGGAGCTAAAGGAGACCCAGGACCACAAGGTCCTAAAGGGGATACTGGTGCCACGGGACCGGCTGGAAAACAAGGGATACATTTCATAGTTTTGTAAACGGTCAGGATGGATGGACTCCAAATGGCCTGACATTTTTCTTTAATATGTCAGGCAGCGATTTGAATGATATTAGTGAATCCTCTGTGATTGTTATTAATGTTGATAGCGGCAGCGGCAGTAACGTCAATACCGCAGCAACTATCTGTAATGTCATCCATAAATTTGACAATGGTTTTCACATTTACTGCAGCGGTGCGGCAAACTTGCTACCGAGCACTGCCCGTCTGGACATTTCTGTTTTGAATCCCAACTAACCGAAGATAATTGCAGGCCTTATCGATTCTCCTATCTCTTCTGCAGGCAAATAGCAAGCGTCTAGATCAAACCTCATGAATTAAACCGATCAAACTTCTTTTTGGTTTAGGTTGAAGCATCTTCTGGGGATATCCTAAACACAGAATGGAAGAAGGTAAATAGCTTGTCCCTAATGCTGCCATAACTTTTTCTTCGTCTATCATACCTATCCATATAGAGCTTAAGCCTAGTGCATGTGCTGCAAGCTGAGAATATGCTGCTGCGAGAGTAGCATCCTGTAAAGAGAATTTTTTAATAATATTGGGTGGGAAGTTCATTTTTATTCTCTCAGGATTCATACAGAATACAAGAACAGCAGGAGCATTGACATATGGCTGCTTATTGGATGCATCAACGAGCTTAAGTTTAATCTCCGGATCTTTAACATGATATATTTCAAAGCCTTGAAAGCCACCAGCTGTCGGGGCTGTATCAGCAGCAGCAAATATCATTTCAACTTTTGAATCTTCAACCTGTTTATCTTCAAATTTTCTTTGAGATCTTCTGCTTAGCATAGTGTTAAAGATATTGGTTTGCAGGGTTTCATCTACTTCTTGGAGGTCTACATCTTGCTCTTTCTCCTCTTCCTTTGGATAAAGTAGGCCATCATCAGCTTTACTTAGTCCTGAATACATTCTGGAAAAAACGTCTTTTGGATAAGACATCGTTAGATGATATCATGACTGCTCTAAAAAGACTTTCCAAACTAACAAGCGAATCCCAAAAACAAGTAAAGTAAGTTAGTTCGTCTCGATGCACAAAAGAGCTATATGTATAAGCGAGTCTCCGGTTTCTCCAATAAATGCTACAAATAAGTTAAAATTGAAACTCTATGAGATGAGCTATTCGAGTATTTGTGAAATATTATGACCTTCTTCTAATGCTGGAAAGCTCAAGCCTTTGGAGGATTTTTTCTGGCAATACGCATCGATGCATTTAGACTAGCATTGCAGTTCTATTATAAGTAGTTCAATTTACTAGAGGGTCATTAGAATAGAGATTAAGAATTACTGAGGCTTGGGATTATTAGGTCGTCCACGTGCTGACGCTGCAGTCTTATAGCAAGATAGCTGACGCTAAATTATGTGTACAAGTTTAAGACCTCAATCAAAAGATCGAACCCACTAACGACGATAGGCTATCAGAGGCTTAATCGAGCAGATGATGATAACATAAGTTAGGTCATTCAATACACTCCGGATAGGACCTCCGCGAATAAGATATTGATAGTAAGGAAACTAACTGATTACGCTGACTTTAGGATACACAAATTATAACAGTAGGTCAAAATCATTATAGTAGAATGGTATTACCTCTTCTTGTCGTTTGGGGCTGTATGCCTGAGATAACTCGGGGTTGTCTAGATATGACAAATGCATCAAGCACATATCTTAGTATTGCAATAGGAGCAGTTGTAGGTGCTCTCATAAGTTGGTGGGTCTATAAAATACAGAAAAATACTACTGTTAAACAGGAAGAAACTCTCAGCCGCATAAACGCTATCGAAGAAAGTCACGATAAAGTTTTGAAATCAATAGAGATATTTCAAAATCATCACGAAAGAATACTTAATGAGATACTTCGTTTGGATAAAAAGATTGATGCTATGATTGAAGCCATAAAGCCTGAGGAGTAGTATCGAGATGTCCAACAGAGGAGGTAGCAGTAAGTGGTAGCAAACTAGCACTAGTACTTGTTTCAGTTGTGGTTATTCTTACTGTAGTGTATTCTCAGTTTGGCCACGAAACCTAAAATACTTAGTTCATTGTTATTAAACGGCATCGCAAATTGCATAGAACAAAAAGTATGACGCTGTCTATGGGATTATTTTTGATAAGTATACTTGCAATTATCTTGTTTATCTACTAGTATTTTCAAACAACAAGACCAAGCGGTAGCTCAACAATACATCCAGACAATAAAATATAGAAATTTAGTTATAGACTTAGGTAACGGAGTAAAGACTAATGCTCAATTAACTCTTCCTGCTATAGGAAAAGGACCATTCCCTGGTGTTCTTCTTATTGCTGGCTCTGGTGCTCAAGATAAGAATGAAACATTGGGATTTGTTCACAAGAATGGTCCTAAACCACCTACACCGTTTTGGCAGATAGCTCAATATCTATCTAAAAGAGGATTTGCTGTTCTAAGATATGATAAGAGAGGTGTTGGCGCAAATTCCACAATTATTAACTCTAATGTATGGGGCAATGCTACAATCAATGATCTAATTCAAGATAGCAAGAAAGCATTGAATGTCCTCATACAACAGCCTGAAGTAGATCCTAAAAGGATAAGTATAATTGGTCATAGCGAAGGTACAATTATTGCTCCAAGAGTAGCAATAGATAATTCAACTAAGGTAAAGAACATTATACTTATGGGCACCGTAGCTCTGAGCACTAGAGAAAACACGCACAATCTAGACGTAATCTTACCTTCAGAGTACGCTACACAAGTATTGGATAAAAATCACACTGGATTGATATCAATACAGCAAATAGCAAAGGATCCTGTGTTAAAGAATTTAGTCGTGCCATCTTCTGTTTTGCTTACTAATAATATCAAAGTCATAACCAACGCTCTAGTAAAAGAATTTGGTACGAACGATTCCATAAGTATTAAAAAACAACTTAATCCTTTACTGATAAAGGGATATGAAAACCTGACAGCTTTCAATTTGCTCAAATGCAACAATTTTGAACCGTGTCCAGTGTGGTTAAGGTCGGCATTTAGTCTGATACCAACTTTAAGCATCATTGGTAATGTCTCTAAATCTACAGGTATCCTAATGCTCAACGGAGAAAACGATTCTCTGACTCCAGTTCAACAGGCATTTCTCTTGCAACAAAGACTGACTGAGGTAAATCATCCTGACCATACGTTGATAACTTATCTCAATCTAGGACATGTGTTCTATCCTTCATCTCAGTGGTCGACTGGAATTGGACCAATACAACAGTATGTTTTAGCAGATATCTACGCATGGCTTGAGGCTCATTCTGGATTTACTAGTCCCGCTAGCGGCTCTACTACTATGCCGTCTTCTACCCTCTCAAACTCTACTTCACGTAGATAAATAGAATAATCTTTGTAAAGTTGGCCTTATGTTTTTGCTTAGTACTAAATATTATTGGGCCACAAATTTGCGTCGATAACAGTTCCTAGGCCACAACATCCGAATACATTCAAATTTGCTTCTTCTTCATTTGCAAATACCAAATCGTAGCAAGCTTTTCAAACCCCTTCTGAATGCATATATGATTGATAATCGGAACGCAAAATACAAGTATGCTTGCGGCATAAACGATAACTAGGCATCTCTTTTTGATAGAAGCTCTGTCAGATCAGAAATTGTTATTTTGTCACTGCATCCCTGCAGATGCAGTCCAATCGTCATCAACATTTAATCAACAAAGTAATCACCAGAGACCAGTTGCTTGAAAAGATCCCTTATAAACATATCATCAAAAAGAGTTTCAGGTCACATGGGAAGAGGGAGAAAATACCTTGATAGGTCTATACACGAAAGATCTAAAGGATTTTCGCACTGTTACTACCACGTTCCAAAGTGCTATCTCTAGTGCGAAATCTCATCCTTTTAGTACCGCTAATGTCTTACCGGGGTATGCCCTTTGCGGTGGTGGAGCACATGTTCACTATACTTTTGGTGTCGGAAATTTTCTATATAGTTTAGAGCCAACATTAACTCAAAGTGACGAACCGACCCCTCAAACATTTACTGCAAGATCTAAAGATCATATCAACCCCGATCCTAGTATAATCGATACTTATGCCATGGGAATTAAGCTATACTCAAGCATATAGAGTGAGCAATATATCCAGCTTGAAGAAATTTACCCCCTTAGCTACTATAACTGCATAACCTTGAATTCTTTGCTATTCGATTCATCAAATCATTTACTATACTTATGTATACTTTCTTAGTCCTTCTTAGGAATGTTGGATTCGATGGTACAATTTATCCAGAATTGCACTTCGGCCCACCCAAGTCTAATTGAACCTGGTAAGACTATATTGTCTGTGCTAGTATGTTGGTTGAGTACAAAAGTTAGTAAAGCTCTATTCAACTCTGAACTTGTGGGATCCCAATTAACTCGTTTTTCAGAGTTTCTTGAAGGTTAACCACAGAAAAAGTCCATGCTGAAACGCTTAAAAGATAAAATCCTAAATAATCTACAGTCCTGTAGTCGTTCCGACCCGGCCCTTATCGGTGCTTATAGATTAGCATTAGAATTTTATCATATTAAGTCAAATTAGCGCCTGTGAAGATCATAAAAGTAATAGGCCTAAACGTAATTAGAAAATACAAAGGAAATGAGTTATAGATTAAATCGAGAAGAGAATCTCCCAAAACAAACAAGATCAGCAAATGTAGAAAACGTTCTTGTAATGCAAGGAGGAGGTTCATTGGGAGCTTTTGCGTGCGGTGTATTTAAGGCATTAGTAACTAAGAACATAAGAATAGATATTGCTGCTGGAACATCTATTGGAGCTATAAATGCAGCAATAATTGTAGGTAGCAAAAGTGGTCATCCTGAAAAAGACCTTGAAGATTTTTGGATAGAGATTGCAGAAAGTAATCCTAACATTATTGCTGATTTCTTTGTTTTAGACTATGATAGAAATACAAGAACATATAATACAAAGAAAATATCTTCAGCTTCAGCTAATGCTGCGGTCTTCGGTGTTCCTAAGATGTTTGTTCCAAGGTGGTGGAACTGGGAAAATATGTTTAAAGACAGACAATACTTTGATCCAACAAATTGGACTTATCTATATGATTATTCTCCACTTGCAAAGACCCTGGATAAATACATAGACTATAAAAAACTTAACCTTGCTGCCGCTGCAGCAGAAGAAAAACTACCAGAGGTTCTTCGTCTAATTATTACTGCAGTAGATGTAATGACAGCAAGACCATTAATATTTGACAATACAAAAATGGAAATTAAAGCAAAACATATCTTGGGAAGTGCTGGCTATCCTCTATATGGATTTCCATGGATAGAAATTCAAGATGGCGTAAATGCTTGGGATGGTAGTCTTCTTAGCAATACTCCTGTAAGGGAAGTATTGTCTGCATCACCAAGAAATGATAAAAATATCTTTATAGTAGAGAATTATCCACGGAGAATACATCACCTTCCTTCCAATATGGCAGAAGTTGAAAGCAGAGCTAAAGATATTCTGTTTAGCGATAAAAATAAAGATACAATAAAAATGTCCAAGCTTGTTACAAGACAGATTAGGCTCATAGAGCGGCTATACGATATTTTTAAGAATTCCGATCAATCAAAGCTTGATCCAGATGAAGTTGCAGTAATAAAGTCAGAGTATGACAAGCTTATAAAACATTATGGCGCACAAATACTTTCTGTTACTAGAATAGTTAGAAGCGAAATAGAATCACCTAACATTTTACAAAATGCAGACTTTTCGCCTGCTACAGTTAAAGATCTTATTTCACAAGGTGAAAGAAAGACTATGGAAGAGGTGGCATATTGTGAGAATATAAAGTATGATTTGAGATAAAATTACAAATGGGGAACATTAAGACATTTGAAGACAAGACAAACATGAGCATTACCATTATTATGCCACTATTAAGATTCAAAAAATGATTTCGTCACTGTAGCCATCACCATCAATAGAAACAGCTTATTTACCCATCATAGGATTTTTCAAACCCAGTGTGCTGCATATAAATAAATAGAAATAATCTTTGACCATAGTAAGTACTTCGGTTAACCTATGACCTTATATGAGATGAAAATAGAATAAACTCTTCTAATTATGTTGTATGTCGTAAAGAATCTTTTAAGTCGTATAGAAGTCCGGCAGACTAAATTTGTTTTTTTATCTTGCAAACTAAGAGCTAGAAGAAAAATCCTGGGCCCAAAAATTGTGTTGATAACAATTCACAAACGACCCGACACGATTGTAATGTTATTTCAGAACGGGCCAAATTCCGGCCTCTAGATTGCTCAAAACATAATTTGAGTTTGGATTATGCGAGTTTACAGTTAGGGCTTTACTTTTCAAATATAACTACTTTTTATTGAAAAATAATTATCCCTTGAAGATTTGTGACATAACTACTACCAAACGTATGATAAAACCTTATCTAAGTCTGATTTGATGTAGAGTATAAGGAGTTACATAATACGGATTTTCAGTCACAAAAATCCTCATCTTTAGCATTTGCTTCAATTATTACTATTTTTATATTATTATTGTTATTCTCCTATTCTCTTTTTCATAAGACTTTTGCTGCATCTCCTGCTTTTGAACTCCAAGAAATTAGAAATCTGAAAAGTCATTGGGTTCAAACTTACGGTAATGACAGTACTCATTTAAAATCTGATTATACAAACCTACTGGCAGTAGATTATCTTAGTGATGGAAAAACTCTAGATGCTACATTTTGGTTAGCATCAAATTTGCAAAATGCTTCTACATATAATCAACCACTCAAAAAGATTAGTTATGGTATGCTTATTGCTCTTGTTAGCATGCCTGTTAGTTCAGGATATAACGGAGCCAATTACGACTTTTTTATTGAAGCAGTTAATGGAAAATGGAGTGAATATCTTTACCAATTATCATCAACAGGTGCTTATGTGCTTACAGAATCTAAGATAAACTATACAAAACCTTTTGGTGGTCTTACAATAGGGCCAGGATATGTTAAACTGCGATTAGATCTACGTTCTATAAATTATCCTAGCAAATACGGGTTATTATTTTATACAGCAGAATCCTTCAAATCAAATGAAGTTAGAGATTTTACGACCTGGATTGCTATTCCTCCCTCTACTATCGACATATTAACAACTCCAAACAATATGGTCATAAGACAAGGAGAACAGCGACTAATTCCGGCTGATATAAAAACGACCCTTTCTAATAATGTTACTAGTATAACTTTCGGTAATGGCCAAAATGATGTCGGTTCAGATTTCAACTCTAACGGCATACATGTATCTACCCAAAGAATTCAACCACCATTATTCAAGGTAGAGGTTTCTCCACAAACATCAGTAGGTACATACACTGTACCGTTCGTGACTTCAATATTAATACAATCATCAGTTACCTCGACTAAGCCTATATTTAATGACACAGTAAGCGGATTTGTATCTCCAGAGTTTCAGGTATCCAAAAAATATCCAACTATTGGCTATATAACTAGTCCGGCAAATTTAACAATAACTGTAATACCACCCCTTAATGCTAGTGAGGCATTTGATGCCTTTTGGAATATATACGGACAGCCCATAAGTATTATTATGGGAGGTTTCGCAGGAGGCTTTGCGTCGTTAACCTTTGGCAGAATTGGCAGAATTAAAAGAACATGATATGACCTTGACCTACAATAATAATATTGATGCCAGTTGAATTTGAACTTTCAATCATCATAAATTTAAGAAGTAAATTGAAGAGCGTAAATCACATATTTAAAACTGAGCTGCGCTGATTCAGCTGGTGTTAAAAATGATGATGATTTGTGTCATTGTACGATGGCTGGTATTGCCTTATTCCAAAAGGTTTCAAAAATGTACTGGCCTAGTTTAACAATCTCATCGGCATTGCTGTAAAAAACCTGTGTCAGAAGTTGCTTTTCTTTAAGGGTTGTCGTAGTCATATACTCGGATTCACTTACCGCTATTCCACCCACTAATCCATCCAAATGGCGAAGCTCTGTGACTATTTTCATCAATTCCCTGCAGTGACGTATGTTTTCTTTTGTTATCTCAGTTATCAGTCTTATTTTGCCACCCCTTCTTATAACATCTATATAATTATTTTTGTATAGGTCATATTCCATTATTATAGATGGACCATTTTTGTCACCAAAAAGATCCATACCCTTCCTTACATTCTGTATAAATTTCACTCCTCTTCCTACTGCATTTTCTATACCATATAGCAATTCGGCTTTTTCTTCTTTTTCTTCGTTTTCCTTACCAGATTCAATACTCAAAGCTAATAGATTCATATGGAAATCACATTTATTAAATAATTTCCTTAACTGGTAGCTTCAATCCCCTTACGAACTGATTATTGCCTTCCCATTTTGTATTCAATATTATTTTTATTATCAATAACAATAATTATTTTTATCCTGATGATTGGTGAATTCTACTTCTCAGCTTAATACATACTACTTATTTCCCACACACTGAACTTTGAAGAGAGGGGATACACGTGTACCTCTACCATTTCTAATTACCCAATATTATTATTTAAAAGTAAGAGTATTATTTAATCAAAGTATGTCTTTTGATCATAATAAATTAATTATAGATCAATTTACGAAACAAGCGATTCCATTCACAAAGAAAGCTGCTCGCTATATTGAGGAAACCTTTGAAAAGATTCTTTCAGTCGTCAATGTTGATGACACTGATGTCATACTTGATGTAGCTTGTGGCTCGGGCTTGATTTCAATCGAGTTCGCAAAAATATCTAGTCAAGTAACTGGCATAGATATTACTCCTGCAATGATTCAACAGGCCAAACTCCTTCAGCAAAAAAATATGTTAGACAACATGAAATGGGATATACATGATATATCAGATAATTTGCCATATCCAACAGGATCATTTTCAATAGTCGCCAGCAGGTTTAGCTTCCATCATCTATTAAACCCGCTTTCTGTATTAAATGAAATGAACCGCGTATGTGCTGTTGGCGGACAAATAGTAATAATAGATCCAACACCTCCACCAAATAAAGTAGATATGTTCAATCATGTTGAGAAACTTCGAGATCCCTCACATGCAAAAGCTTTAACTGTTTCTGAATTTGAGGATCTATTCAAAAAAGCAGGAATACCAGTAAAAAGAAAGGGATTCTATAGAATGAATTTTGAGCTAGAAGAGCATTTATTGGCCTCGTTTCCCAATCCTGACGATGTAAATAAAATTCGTCAGTTGTTTATAGAAGACACCAAAAAGAATCTATTTGGGTTAGAGAGTCATTTTGATGGGGATAAGATCTATTTTTCGTATCCTAATTCAATCTTTGTGGGACAAAAAGAACAATAGTGATCTCTCTTATGCTTCTATTTGCTCTCAGCGATACCATAACGGTTATTCTTTTACTTTTCTATGGATGTCCATTGGTTTACAACCCAATACTTACATTCGTCAAATAAATGTTAAAATTTTGATTCTTTTAATTATAAATATATCTGTGTGAACCCCTGAAATATTTCTGAAATTAATAGTATAGCTCTGCCGATGTTCACCAACTAATTCTGAACAGATTAAAAATATTTTAAATTTCCGGGTTTAATATCTTACCTACGAATGGCATTTTTTATGTCAAGTTCCAGAACGTTACCTAGGAGTATAATACACAAGGTCCTGTGCAACTTCATCGCTCAGTAAATTTACCTGTGCACTAGTCAGAGCAATATTTTTTCTTACAAAAGTGGCATCGCGTCCACCACCGACTACCTGTATAATATATCCAGTAGGTACAGCAACAATTTCCATCCATGTATTCTTTGAGCGATACTGCGATTCTTTTTTCAATGAGTCATGTAGATAATTCCTACAGCTTTCTGATACCCTTAAATTCCGCGCGTCATTATGATATCTGAAAATAGAATAGCATCAATAGATGTGTTTTTTGTAGCTGAAACAAAAAATCATAGAATAACCACGCTTCCGTAGTGGTTCAGACCAGCCACATTTTAATAACAATAACGATTTTGAATTTGATCAGCATCTATAAATAGACAACTCGGATCAAGCCTACGCCCTACCCTAGTTGTAGTCAGAAAGAGGGACTGCATAAAACAATCTGATTTCTTGTCCTCCAGTACAACAGCAGGCTGCAAGAGATGTTTAAGAGAATATTGCAAAGTCAAATCCCTACATTGTAATGGTACCTACTCCCAATGCACTTGACGGAGAATTCGAAGAATAGAAAAGGAAGCTGAAGCTACCTGCTTATACAGACGGATATTTTTTGGATTCTACTTATGGCTAGCCATTCCATTTGGATTGCCTGTTGGAGCATCTCTTCCTGCTCTAACTCTTCTTCCATCTCTGTAGCCAATTTTTGGATAGTTTGGGCGTTGTATCCTTTTGCAAGTTCTTGGTTTACGTGGAGTACGAAACTATTTATCTTCTCATATGGACTTCCAACTCTCGCAGGCAACGCATCTGCTTGCGCTTGTGTGGTTATAAGGCTTCCTGGAGGTACAAATTTGTTGTCAGGGATTGTGACACCATCGGTTACCGTGCTTGATACTCCTATAGCAACTCTCTTTCCAACTTTCGCATTAAAGATTAAGCTCTCCATACCGACAAACGTGTCATTTCCAATATATGCAGGTCCGTGAACCTGTACTCCATGTGCTAGCCTAACCTTATCTCCGACAGATATGGCAAAACCATTCTTAAATTCACTATCGTTCGCTTTTAAAAGAGATCCTTCTGCCGAATATCGCCTATCATCAATATTCTTACCATGAGCTGTTGTTTCAAGAGCATGCAATAAGACACCATCCTGCATATTTGAATAGTCTCCAATATGAATTGGCGTTCCTTCGTCACCTCTACATACTGCAAACGGTGCAATTAATACTAGTTTTCCAATCTCGCAGTCCCCTATAATTACTGCAAGAGGATCAACATATGCAAATTTAGATATTGTTGGATATATCACGCCTGGATTGAAATCTGTCAGAATGTTAGGACGGGTGTTCGTAGAAGAAGATGATAACAATCTACTATTACTTCTGATAGTATTGTTGGTATCATTTGCTATTGTACTCAATTGCTGTTGTTTTGGTCCCGCTGCCGCCGTATTTGCAAAAATTCGGCTGGAACTTGTTGTCACTAAAATTAAAATCAATACTACTGCTATTGCAAATATTATCTTATTCTCATGGATTCTAAAATACAAATGCAATTATACAGTGGTTTTATGGTTATATAGAAAAATTGTGCAATCATTATAATACTGGGATTTTTGATAATAAAAAATTTAGAACTGGATGAAATGCTGCAATGGACTGCATAGCTTAAGGGCTTGCTTAGTGTGTAATGTGTGTTATATCTTCGAATACCGCCGTGATATTATGCTTTTTCATTCCTCGATACCAATTGCACGTATAGGTGAACCTGAAGCGCCTACAAGTTTTAGTGGAGTCATTAAGAGTGTAAATTTTTCATTGTTGAATTTGTATAAATTACATAAATTTTCTATTACTAGAATTTGATTTGATAGGAGCATCTTATGAGCTATGAATCCGCTATCAGTACCTATATCAATGCTAGGACAATCTATTGCTACGGCATTAACTTTTTTTTCGACCAAATATTCTGCCGCGTCCTTTGATAAACCTGGATTATTTTTCATATAGTTATTTTTTTCCTTAATTTGCTTCTCCCATCCTGTTGAGAAGACAACAGTATCTTTTTCTTTTATTTCATATTTACTATTAGATATTATATCATGGCTAGTAATCATCTGATTGGAATTTTTCTGTATTTTTATGAGTATGGTATTATTACAAATATATCTATAGACTTCAACTTGATCTATAGTTGGGCCATTGGGATTGAAATGAAATGGAGCATCCATGTGTGTTCCTGTATGAGTGCTCAAAAACATAACTTCTGAAACATAACCTTGAGTCTCAAATTTTGACCATTTTATAAAAGTAGGACCTGGATATCCAGGGAAGGTTATCATATCCGGAGTGATTTCAAGTGTAAGGTCAACTATTTTCATATTTTATTACGACATTTTACTACTATTATTATTTTCTTTCGTCATTATCTATCTACATTTCCAAAAAATAGGGTAGACGGTAAATATGGTACTCTTGCAATATTAGCATCAAATTACCTACGGCTTGAGAGCTCAGGTCTGCGTCTACTCGATTGATCCCTGTGGGCATGATCTGTGAAGACTGGATTCCTCTTCCTATTTCTGGAAGCTCTCCTTCTCCAAAAGTATGTACTGTTTGGTCTCGTTCTACAGCTAATATTTCAGGGTCTCTTTGAAGCATATCAAGGGCTTGTTGATTATTGGCAATTCTTACTACAAAACCCTTGAATGCGTGTTCATATGTATCAAGGATCTCTACTCCTTTCTCTTTTACTACATTAGATTCCTTTTCTAATTGAGCTACGCTCAGCTTGGGCTTTAGAACTATAATGTATTGATCTGGTATGTTCTTTCCTTCTATACTCTCAAAAGTAGCCGGAAGTAATTTTGTTATATTTGAATGATTAACTGGTCCTTCTTCTAAAGCTGGTACGTTAGGAGTGATTATTGTCAAGGGAACCTGAAAATCAAAAAGTTTGGGAACATATACGCCACTAGAAGGGGTACTAGAAGATGAAGTAACTGGCAGATAAGAATCATTCTTAGCAATCGCACTAGAAGTTGTAACCAAATCTAACCCTAGTATGACTGTAAACAAGATTACAAGTACTACAATGAAAAATAAGGTTCTTGTCAGAGGAATTAGCCTTTTCAATTCTTTTTTTAACGTCCGGCCATCAGCTTTATAACTAAATACCTAACAAACATTTACAACATATTCTATACACTTAGATCTTGTCAGTGTAGAGACTAAAGTTAAAAGTTAACAAATCATACTTTATTTACAGGGAGTGAGGGCGCACAACCTATACGAACTATCTCCTTGAAGTATAAAGACTATAATTGGAAACGAAGGCTTTCGGTTCTAATACTTAATACTTTATATTCATCATTTAGAAATTCATGATAGGCTGTATGCAGGACTATTTTATTGCCTGGTGGAACCTTGAAAATTTATTCGATGCTGAAGATTCCCCAAACAGACATCCGAGGCTAAGAGAAATATTGAAAGAAGAGTTACAGGGATGGAATGAAGAGGTCCTGAGAGCAAAGATCGGTCAACTCTCTAAGATTATTGTTAGAATCAATAACAATAACGGTCCAGATATCCTGGGTGTTTGTGAGGTTGAGGATGGTCCTGTCATAAATAAATTGGTAGACAGAATAACGGAACTTTTACCTAGAGACTACAAAATAGTACATGAAAAGTATGATGATAAGAGAGGCATAGAGGTAGCTTTCATATATGATGCAGCTAAATTTGAAGTTGGGAAGAATAATCATACCGGAGAAGAGCAAATATTTTCACATCATGTATTAAGAAGTGAAGCTACGCGCAATATATTACAGGTAAACTTCAGATTAAAAACATCTGATAATACAACACTTATTCTGATAGGTAATCACTGGCCGGCTAGAACTATAGGTGAATTAGAAACAGAATGTTTCAGAATTGCTGCAGGAGATGCATTAAGCTACTTTCATAAACGAATACTTGAAGAACATGGCAAAGATACGAGTATCATAGCTATGGGAGATTTTAACGATCAACCATTCAATAGGTCTATAATGGATCATGCGTTATCTACTCCTTATGAAGGACAAGTAAAAAATGCTCATGAAAATTCGCCATTCTTCTATAATCTAATGTGGCATCCCATGACAAATGGTGAAGCCAGCTACTATTACACACGAAAGGATCCAGGTCCTTGTAGTAAAACATGCACCACATTTCCTAATATGTTAGATCAATTTATGGTGTCAAGATCAGTTAAATTTGGTAACAAATTAAATGTGAAAGAGGGTTCTGTCAGGATAATAAAAGAAGAAGGTATGTATGATAATGAGCATGAATTTCCAATACCCAAAAAATTTGGCAGACCTACCTCATGCGGACAACCTGCTAGTGATTTTAATATGGAGGGATTTAGCGATCATTTTCCTATCTCACTTGTTCTACAGGAAATGTAACTTCATCTAAAAAATAAATATTGCAGCATTTCCGCCTCAAGTAAGGAAGAGATGAACTACGATCGTTATCAACAGAGGTGTTCAAGAATATGAACTCATTCGCATTTTTCGATATGTCAAGGAAATATTTTAATCTGCCAGTCATATAGCAATTGATTAGAATAATACATATCAATAATATTATTAGATAGTTTTTTGATCATATCTTACATGCAAAAAGGTGATAGAAAAGATAGAAATATGGCAACTTCTGTGGAAATAGTTGATGTTCCTCCTGTTGCAGACAATGAATCCAAATTAAAAACAGATGACCTACTGGCCGGTGCAACAAACTTAAGTAAAGAAGAAGTACACCATCTATTTCAATTTAGAAATTTAGCTTTTGTAGGTACTTTGTCAAAAGATGGTTCCCCTCATGTCACTCCAGTCTGGGCAGAAATGGTCGATGATTTAATCTTGATAAACACATTTGAATCTTCAGCAAAAAATAAGCACATAACAAATGATAAAAGGATAGCTCTATCTGTTGTAGAGCAGAACAATCCATTCAATATGGTGTCAATAAAAGGAAGGGTGATTGAGCAGACGGCCGAAGGAGCAGATGAGCACCTAAAAAGGCTTGCCAAAAAATACCTTGGAATTGGAAGATATTACTATCGAAAACCAGCTCATAAGCGAATTATACTAAAGATCAAGCCGGAAAAGATAATGAGCCTATCGATTCATCCTGCGTTCTATTTTCTGGCATATTCTCCATGGAATAAATAAAGTATTTTGTATTCTTGTGAGCTCGCATTCTCGCATTATAATAATAGATAGTCGTTGAACTATTGTTACAATTCTTTTACACAATATTAAAGCGTGTTCATCCGATTGCACCCCTGGTCCAGGTTTATCAAAATGCGAGTCGTGTTCTTAGGTATTGAAGTTTATCACCTGATGAAGAAATAGAAAAGGGAAAAAATGAAAATCATCTGCTTACCACCATACTAAAGAAAATTATTATAATTTAAGTTACTTCATCATACATGAAAATGTCTGAACTTGGTTTAGTCGAATATTTCAGCATGGCAGAGGCACTTGGAATAATTGCTACAATGCTTATAGTCCTATATTTCTCAGGAAGCAAACGCAGACTCTATCAATAGATATCGAAACAAAAATTCTAAATGATTTGGACGAGAAATTACATGAAATTACCCAGATGGGGATTGAGCGGCCAGAGTTAATTAAGGTAGTAAGCAATGTTCAATCAAACTTGGTCCCAGAGGTGGCATACACTTATCATATTCTATACACCTTTGTGCATGTTTTTCATATGAGACAAAGAAAGGTGCTAAGTGATAACGATTGGACTGGATGGATGCGGTGGATGAAAAGTGCTTTTGAACAAGGCACAATAAGTGAAATATGGAAAAATATTGAAGTAGAGAAATGGTTTGACCCTGCCTTCGAGGAATTTATCAATAAGGAATTGATTCCAACAGTCAAAAATAAGTGAACTGGCATTGGCTATAATAATAATTGTCATCAATCCCAACCAGCTATATCTTTTTCTGCAATTATTCTTGTAGGTTTTATTCGTACAAGAATCAGACCTTCCTTACTATTTTTCTACATTTTAAAACCTCCTTTTTGATTGTAAGGGTGTATTTTTAGTGCCATAAATTGTTATAAAGGAAAATGGTGGCATGAGATCATCAACACAGATACTCACTCTATTATCTAGCTGAATATTGTTTGCTTTAACTGATCTGTCACCGGTGGCAAAAATGATATTTCCTACCTTACCTTCTCTACTGTTCCCGTTATCTAATACAAACCAAATTGGAACAACATGAGAACTTCCATCTTTTCTAACTGTAGCAAGTTTTCAAGTAACATAAGACTTGTAGCTAACAATTCAATCTTAGAACGGATTGAAATTGTGTAGTTGGATTCTGATAAAACTCCCATTACCCAAATTTGCCTCTCATCAGACTTGATGTTAGTTTATGATCGAAATATCAGACGAAGACTTAGAATCGATACTGAATAGATTGTAAGTCACTATTATGATAGATGAATACCAGATCAAGCCTCTTTCTTTTTCAATAGTCTAAAAGACATAACAAAAATAACCAATATTACTCCAGCACTAACTAGAAAAGTAGCTGCCCCAATTGAATTATACAACAATCCACCCAAAGTTAACCCAACTATACTCGCCAGGCCTCCAAAACTACCTGCAACGCCCTGAACTGCTCCCTGAAGTTTTGATCCTGCGCGTCTTGACAATATGGACATGAAAGAGGGCCACATAAGACCGTTTCCAACTGCAAATAGTATTACGGCCCCGCTGACTGAGACAATATTATTTGATACAAATAAAATAAAATTTGTACCTAAAATTAAGCTACCAATGATGACTAATTTTTCCTCTGAGAATTTTTTTAATGCTTTACGTAAGACAGGACCTTGGATCAAAACCATTATTCCACTTAATACTGCATAAAATATCCCCAACTGTGTTACTGACCACTTTAGATCATTAGCTGCATGAGTCGGAAAGGCTGCATAGTAGATATTAAATCCAAGAAATATCAAAAAATATAATATAAGTAAAAAAGAGATATGTTTTAGTCGGAAAACATCTCGCAATCTAGGTTTTTTACTATCTACCTTAGAATAGGGCTCTCTGCATTCTTGCGAAAAGACTTTTCTGATGGTTCCTTCTTCCGGAACTAATATTTCTTCTGACGAGGGCTTGGATTCTCTTAACAGAAAGCCTATTACAATTAATGTGACCAAAGATAGAATTAATGCTGCTAGGACTGGCAATATTGCTCCATAGATAGTTCCCCCTAAAATTCCAGCTAGCGCAGGACCTAGAATAAACCCGAGGTTGGAAGAAATCGCCATTTTTCCAAAGTTTTTACTCCTGGTCGCGTCTGATGAAAGGTCCGCAAGATAAGCATTCGCAACAGAAATATTCCCACCAGTAATGCCGTCAATAGCTCTGGCAAGAAATAAGATTAGCAACGGAACACTAATGGCAACAGTTCCAACGTAGGCGATACCAATGCTAAAAGATTTTTCAAAGGGCAAAAATAATGCAATAAGAAATAGTATCCAACCAACTGATGTTCCTGCATTACTCAATAGAAGGACTTTTTTCCTTCCAAAAGTATCAGACCATCTTCCTAAAACTGGAGCTCCGATAAGTTGGAAAGCAGGATAAGTAGCGGCGAGTAGACCATAAACTATAGCATTACCTCCAAATTTCATGACTAAAAAAACTAGGAAAGGCAAAACAATACTAAAGCCAAGAGTACCTACAAAATTAACCAATAATAGAGGAAAAAGTGAAGGCTGTTTTACTAGACTGGCCATTATCTAGATAACCATGGGGTGTCATTTAAAAATTAAGTACAAATGAAATTGTGCAACTTCAAACAAACAAGAGTTTTGAATCACGCAAGAAATGATTTCAAAAATCGTTGTTTTAACTATTGAACTTCATTGAGTAGTTTGGGATAGGGCTTGTTAGCATACGTCATTTTGGGTTTTACAAGTTATCTCTGATCCATGCCCGCCCTTTAAAATGATAAATTTTCTTTCCCCATTTCAAAGCAATTTTCAGCAGTTGTTAGTTATGTTCTACTCTCTAAAGCCTAGTGAATGACTCTTGATGTTTCTGAAAGTCATAAAAATTAGTAGCAGCGAAGGTCTAGGGTAGTTTCGTTATAAGCCACAATTTTGAGCCAAAAGTCAAGGCCCTTTAGGGAGATCTTTTGGTCTGTTTTGGAATATCTAACTTGTTCATCATAAACAGATAAAAAAATGTAGGTTAAGATCAAATCAAGTAGTTTCTAGAAACGTTCTTACAATCTTGCTGAATTGTTCTGGATATTGATACATCAATCGGTGTCCAGCATCTCTTATTTGAACAAGCCATGCCGCAGGAATTTTTTCTACTATCATTAATGAATTAGCTGCAGGAGTCCAGATGTCATCCGTCCCAACTATAACCAATGTGGGATGAGTAATATTTGACAAAGCGTTACACGTACCTGTGCCGTAGCGAGGCCTATGCCGCTGTTTCCGCCTGTAATGACAGCAATTTTTCCTTCAAGCTTTTTCATGATTTTCTACTCGTGATGCTAGGTTTTAAGATTGAGTTGAACAAGATACTTATGCTCAGATATTTTTCTTTTCTTTCTCCATATGCCCATGATGCTACTCTATGAATTCCCTGCGGATAGTGACGTCAATAGCAAACAAAACGACGATGGTCTATCCTAAAGACAACTGGGAGTATTTTAGTAAGATATATTCTTATTTGATATTCTTAATTGTTCATTATCTAGAATGACAAGGAACCGTATTCTAACTATCGCGGATCAATTCGAAGAATTAAAGGGGACCAATACCTTTACTTTCCATCCATTCCAAACGTATTGAACCCATTTAGCTTTAATAGAAATGAAGCTACTGAGGTATAGTCCTCCTTGAATAGACCAAGTACTTCTGAAGCCTTATAAACAGCCTGAGCAGAAGCAGTAGCTGGGAGCGTTAGACCTGACGTAGATGCTGTGCGTACCGCTAGATCTAGGTCCTTTACCATGTTCGTAAGAGAAAATGATGCGGTATAATCATCGTTGACGATTTTTGGCCCTTTATTTTCGCTTATACCAGTCTTAAAGTAGGTAGAATTAAAAATTTTGACAAAAATAGCTGGATCTATCTCATTTCCTCTTACAAATACCAATCCTTCGGCGAGAGCGAGTGCTATTAATGCGATGTTAATGTTAACTGCTAGTTTAACTACACTGGCCGTCCTGTAATTAGATCCTATGTAAAAGATTTGTGTACTTACATCTTTGAGAATAGGCTCGATTTGATCGTAATCTGTCTTAGCGCCAGCTGCAATTAGTGTTAATTCTCCCTTTTCTGCAGCAGTTACCCCTCCTAAAATTGGAACAGAGATCATTTTGATCTGTCTTTTCGAATATAGATCTGCTATTTTATATGATTCATCTGGAGAAATAGTGCTGCACTGTATGACGACAAGATCTGTATTCGTAGTTTCAATCAATCCGCCTTTTTCAAAGGAGACGTTTGCTACAGCTTCATAATCCTTCACACAAATTAGGGCAATATGACAATTATTTCCTATCTCTACAGGCTGATCAGCCACGTTCAGAGTAGTCGTACTGGTCGTATGCAGACGCTCTGCCTTTGACTTGTCTCTGTTATAAACAGTAACTTTATGGCCTTTCCGCGCCAGTCTAAGGGCTATCTGTGATCCCATCATTCCCAGACCAATTATACCAACATTCATACAGAAGCAAACGATGATTTAGAATAAATACCATGCAATTAGGTTAAGCATCCATTTCTGTCGGATCGAAATGCGCATGGCTGTAATCCAAGAACTGTGGTCGGCAATAGAATCAACCGAAAAGCAAGCGTAGAACCATGGAATCTCAGATGCTGCATTATTAATTGATACAGTCTCAATTCAACAGCCTTTCTATCAGCAGCTATACGTGAGACTATTGCAGTAAGGTAAGCATACTCACTTGTGTTCGCATTGTTCACAGATTTATCAGGATTTCCTGAAGACAGTGATAAAGGGAACATTTGAGGGGGGAGAAGAATTATTATCTTCTCATCAGTAGTGCACAGCCAAATTCGATAGTTTTGTTCCGGCAATACAAAAATGGTCAAATCATTTGAGCTGTCAAACGCCAATTACTGCTCTTCAACTAGATTCAGGAAAGGCTGACAATGCAACAGGTATAGTCAAGAATATGACAGATATTGGGAACCTAACATCATGATCTCTCCTTCTCTTTTTGAGCGCCACGAGGACTTCGTGAAAGCCAAAGCCAAATCCTAATGCTAATGCTAGATTTGTCATAACGTCGCCGGTTAATTTCATTATCGGTAAAACTCGAAAATATGAGTAATTTGATAATGGCTCTAATGGAACCTATATTAGCTAATGAACTTCAAAATCCGTACGTATCTTTCGGGATGTGGAATACGGAAGAAGTTGATAAAGCCATTCTTGATTTCTAGAACGGGCATTACGATTTGTTACTATTCATTTTAGTTTGAGTACTGGGAGTATTAACAGAATCACAACTATCCCTCCTAATACCCAGGCTACAGAATATCCCAATCGATTCACAACAAATGAAAAAAGAATTGGAATCCAGAAAGCACCAAACAATGAAATACCATTCACAAAACTTACAGCAAGAGGTTGATACTCATACTGAAGGTTGTTGATTTGTTTTGCTTTAGCATAGACTATTACAAAACCAGATGATAAGAAAAATCCTGCTATAATAATTGAGGGGATGATTATATATAATGAAGCAATAGCAATCCCAATCATAGTAGCTGCAGCAGCAATACCTGACATGAATAACAGCTTCTTGGCATGTCCAATTGTATCATAAATCCTTCCAAATAGAGGAGAAGAAACAAGGGCAATTATCAGACTTAGACTCCCTATAAAACCAGCCACTACAGGATCTATCTTCAAATTGCCTGCAAGATAAAACACGATAAATGTCAAGACTAGACTGGACGCCGCTTGAAATCCAAGTAATGTAATTCCAAGGATAACGAGCGATTTGTTAAATAAAATCTTGAGTATATCAGTCATCTTGATTCTAAAACCTGTACGAGTCTTTTCATCCTCTGTTTGCAATGCAATCATTAACATTAAAACAGTAATTAGCCCTAATCCTCCGCTCAAGGCTATGCTAAATCTCCAGCCCACGGCTTGCACTAATATCACCCATCCAAAAAGGCCCACAATACCACCTATAGCATGTGCGGAATTAAGTAATCCTATTCCTAATCCTTCAGATCCTTTTTCTAAATATCTAGAAATTAATATAACACTAGGTCCAAAGAAACAAGCCATTCCTATACCAACTAAAAATCTCAATATTGCCATATGCAATATGTCACCGGACAATCCAGAAACTAGTGCTGCTGATGATGCAATCAAGATTCCAAAGATAGCGATCTTTCTTGAACCATGTTTTGCGGCAAGAATTCCCGCTGGTACCTGAAACAGACCTACACCTATGAGAAAACTGGCAGTAATTATTCCTAACATAGATATGTCCTGTTTGAAATCTAAAGCTATAAAGTAAAAGATAGAGGCAATGTTAAACCAATTTATAGTATATACTATTCTGGCCAGCATTAAAGAAAGAACTGCTGCTCTAGAACGATTGATTATCGATTCCAACTATCCACAAGAGGAGGGTAAGGTAGAAGAATGTATATTATTATCATCTGATGAGGTGTTTAGAGATCTTAATCGATGGTTCACAGGTCAGTCCGACTTGATTAATTGGGCTAGTAAAATTTCATTGAATTCAGAAGAACCCACCAAAAGCTTTCATCTGCTATTTCAGCTTCGGTCGCATTAAGTTTATTGCATATTCAGTTCTTAGAAGAAATGTAGTTAAATATGCCTTATTTAACAGTTCACTAACCATTCGATATCCAATTAATCAGATCAGTCTCTCTCTACCTCTTATATTCTAAACATTGACTTCTTTTTCGCTTTGTGTTCCATTAATTCTAGAATCATCATCTTCTGTCTGATGCTGTACATTTTTCACAGTTCTTATAATTTCAGCTTATCAGAAACATTGATAATATCATTAAGGCTCCTTACTTTCCTTTTTATATCATCCATGAGAGATGAAAGAGAATGTTCTCGTCATAACATAAGCAATTGGTCCCTAGGTTCATATTTTACATAGTCGTGGGCGATTTTCCCACATCATATCAACCTTCTCCATCCTGTTAACAATCACAATTACAATACTAACTAAATTTACGTCTGTGTTTGGAGTAAATCCTTTTAGCGGTGTAAATGGGATTGGAATAGAGAATAACAAATGTTGAATTGGACGCCTCGAATAAGATGCTCGACTATCCTACCTACATGATAATGCAAATACAAGATGGATACAATGGATACAATGATGCAATCAAATACTTCGCATAATGGATCATTGATCTTTTGCGATATGTTGTCAGACGCTATTATTTACTCAAGAAACAGATTGCTATTATTGTAGACGCTTTCTAGCCTTTTGGAAATCAATGCACAATCAATACTATGAAAAAGCTGCATCTCTTTGTTCTTTTGCCCTATTATTTCTAGTGTAGTTCCGGTACCAAAATCTTTCTCATCATTTGCCTGGTAATTGGCTTACCACATATACATTGTTCTTGTTGTGATTTTGACATTAGGCCATTTCTGAACATATATTATATAAAGACGAATATTGCAGTATAACACGATGTAGCTATCTAGGTTAACTGTAGTACCAGATTTATTTCGCTTTCCTCTTTAGATTCCTTAACATAACAATTCCCCTGAGTATTTAACGACTGACACATATTTACAGGGCGAGTGAGCCTTGGCTTAGATTGATAAAAAATCCGTGGCTGAACAGATACATTACTCTATGATTAAAAGCGGCCGATATGTTAGATTGGGATCAGTATAACAGTGAGTACAGAAAAGAATGTTTGATTGGGATCAGCATGTCTAAGGCAGGTTAAGCTTCTTACACGAAAAAACTAGGAATATTGTTTATGTAAATAGCACCATTTCCATGATTTGTTTGGTAATGCGATCATTACAGAGTGACCAGTTTTTTTGAAATGTTTTGTAGCATGAAGACCAATAGAAGAATCGCAGCACCCTACATGACCGCAAATTAAACACATACGTATTGCAACCCAATCAGTCCCTTCTTTTTCGCATTCTTCGCAACCAGATGTTCTAGAGGAAATATTATTCTCGTCTATACCCACAAAATGTTCGCAGTTTTTCTTATTGTTCATAATCTAATAATCTAATATTATTTGACATATTTAACAGCTGAGATGGTGGTTTTTTTTAATTAATCTACCTTTGACTACTCTTTCTATATTACACGTACCTCTGCTTGGTCAATAGTTGCAATTGTATCTTTGATATCGTAGGAGTCACAAGTATATGACTGTCCATAATAATTTATTAAAATAACTTAACCAATAATTATAAAACATTATGTCTAAATCCTGTTTTATAAAAGGTTAAAGTCATGTTATTATATACAGTCGGCCCATCTTTCAGATATTTATGAAACAGCATATCATGTAAAACGCGAAGGTTGAATATCATTACATATTACTTTTATATTAATTCTTATATTTTGGCATACTCTTTTCCTTTTCTAAGGGCAAACTAAAAGTAAATATGGCTCCTTTACCATCTGTATTATTCGTAGCCCATATCCTTCCACCATGAGCTTCTATTATGCTCTTTGAGATATACAATCCTAACCCTGTTCCTTGAAAAGATTTTGATGCAAACCTTGTAAATAGTCTGGGCATAATTTCTGGATCTATGCCAATACCAGTATCTTTAATACTGATGATAATTGCCTTGTTGTCTTTCTCTCTTTTTGTAGTTATGAAAATGGTTCCACCTTTGTTAGTAAATTTAATAGAGTTACTAATTAAATTGGATATGACTTGATTTAATCTATATTTATCTGCTTGAACAATAATAATATTGTTGTCGTCACTATTGCTGCTGTCTTGATATATTAATTTTATATCCTTATTGTCTATTTGACTTTTATCATCATCTATGATACGAAATATTAAATCATTTAAATTAAATACTTCTTTGTTTAGATGTAATAAATTGCTTTCAATCTTTGTAACGTCTAAAATATCATCTGTAAGTCGCTGCAATCTTTTTGCATTTCTGATTACAACATCTTGTAATTTCTGTAGTTCTGTATCTTTCATTTTAAAACGAACAACTTGAGTCAAACCTAGTATTGGTTGGATTGGGCCACGTAATTCATGGGCTGCAATATTGATAAACTCTTTTTGCATCCTCTCAGTTTCCTTTATTTTCTTGTACATTTCAGTCTGAAGCCAAAAGCTTTCAAATATTGAAACGTAGGACAAAACAGTTGATCTGCTATTAGAATAGGTTGCAAATCCAAGAGAACCACTAAAAGTATCCTTTGAATCATCGTTTACTTCTGTAACTAAGGACTCTTTTCTATCTATTATTACAATTGTGGATTTGGTTGCTGAAGATGTTTCTATATTTCTTACCTGAATAAGAGAAGAAGGAGAAGAAGGAGGAGATAAAACGTTTTGTATTTTTTGTTTTACAGAATAATCATTTAAAGGCGCCATGATTCTAATATTTACATTACTATCTGTTGCTATTTTTTTTAATAATTGTAGTATTCCAATATCAGCTTGACGATGTATAGTATTGGTTGTTGGAATCATTAACATTATTTCTTTTGTAGCAGATTTTATGAGATTTATGAGGAGGTTTTGTATTTCAATAGGTTCCCTAATTATTTCTACAACAATTGGTTTGATTCCATCTTCTACTTCCTTTATTTTCTGCTCAGCTGGTACAGCTTTGGACCAAAGAGTTTCAAAAAAATATTGGTGTTGCTCTACGACCTCTCTGACGTTGCTATATATTGTCTGTAATGTTACTTTCTCTTTCTTAAATAAAATAACAGGTGCAAGGTATTCATTTTCACTTGTCATAAAGTTTGCTTTAGCTCCATCTATATGGCGAACGTCTGCGACTTTCATTAGTTCTTTGGAGAAAGAAAGATTATCTTTTGTAATTTCAGTAATTTGTCTGAATCTAACACCCCTACTTTTAAGGTTAAGCAATGCCCTGTTGTATGGTTCTACCTCAATAGATATAGACGGTGCTCTAAAATCTGCACAAATATCCACCATGTTCTTAGCCCGAGATAAAATCTGAAGCAATGTTGCAACCACATTTTCCTGGCCATAAATTAGCTCACTCTTTTCTGTATATTTATTT
>Ga0193704_1000017_pt1 | contig 26356 bp, 26 predicted proteins | sample U3m1metaG_FD_143047 | JGI IMG/M metagenome (GOLD analysis project Ga0193704, IMG submission 143047) | Soil microbial communities from a riparian zone of the East river system, Colorado, United States - U3m1 | ecosystem: Environmental > Terrestrial > Soil > Riparian zone | place: USA: East River... | reverse complement strand
AGACAATCTTTTTCATGTGATGATCAAGCAGTAAAGAAATATGTGGATTTCTAGCAAATGCAAGAGATTTGCAAAGAAGACCCTACACTTGTAGGTACAACCATACATAAGACCACATCCTACATTTGGATTAAAAACAGCAACTATGCCAACTATAACTTAGCGTCCTTCCTGATCAAAGCCTTTCAGAGGAGCTCATACAACCCAATTGTATATACGTACTCGTTTACTGGCATTAGTGCCTAAATTAGAAAGTTACGGTTATGCACTATACTTACCAATTGGAAACTGCGAAGTTTAATAGTAATATATGTTAGATATAGAGGAAGATAAAGGTGAAATTACTATGAACATTAATAATACAATGTCCCAAGTCGAAATCAATAAGGCAATTATTCAACGCTACTTTGAAGCATACAATAACAAGAATGAAACAATATTTGATGAAATAATAGCACCAGATTACATCGACCATGGCCAATCTGCTTATATGAGCTCTCCTGGAAAAGGAGTTGCTGGAGCAAAGAATGACCTTAAAAACTCTGTGGATAAATTAGATGACTTGAGCTATGTGGTAGAAGCATTGATTGCATCGCCAGCTTATCCGAATCTTGTAGGCGCATATTGGAAAGGATCATTGACAACAAAATCGACCTCTGACGCCAATAAAACTAATAAAATAATTAACTACAGAGGCGTAAGTATATACCGCATTCAGAATGAAAAGATGGTAGAAACTTGGCATGTCGTTGATGGCTTACAGGATAACATTTTTTTGTAAAATTGTATATCTGTCCGACTAGGATTGCAGTTTATCTTTAATGCCATATCCCGGATCATTGGGATGCGGATTCAGCGGCGTAATGGTGAGCTTCATCCAAATATGAAGGGGTAACGAGGCGAGGACTTCGCGAAGCTCTGCCTCGTCGGCGGCGCGGAATAGCCCAATGCTGCGCCATTCGCCTGGACCGAGCGGCGGGCGCCAGAGCCGGACCAAATGGCCTGCTTTGGCGAGCTCAGCGGCGCGCACTGCCTCCGCCGCGCGCAATTCATCGACTTTGACTGGGCTAGTTCCTTCGGGAACCGTGGTGACCATATCGGTCAGGTATTCCATGGGTTTCTCCTTTCGCTCGCCAGGATTTAGTCGTTTCTGTCACCTCTTGCTGCGCGACCTCTCTGAGTACCGGCTCATCTTCCCATTACGTGTAGTTATTGCGGGAGTAGCACTTGGTATTGTTATCGTCTTTGCACTACTCTACAACACAACAGCCACAACAACGCCAGCCATGGCGGCTAACAATTCCGATGCTGAAAATATGACTGATCCAGGCCCTTCATCAATGCCAGACTTTTTGCCGTATTAAAATTCTACATCTGGAGTAGAAATGTAAAAATGCAATATCCAAATAATTGGACTGGGATTGTTGATATTAAACTATAAATATTTAATTTACGAACAATATCAGACCATTATCAAACTTCACGACTTCATTGAATGATGATATTACTATTACTTTTATCTGCGTCAAACATTCGCCACAACTAACGGTAGTTGCTTATTAGCAATTCCTTATGACCTGTTCTTTTTGAGGCTTTGCAGTTAATGGCTCTTGATACCTTTATTTCTTTAAAGTATTGGGCAAATCCGGAATATAATTCTCTAGTAAGTGGGGTATCTGAATTGCTCAACAGAACTTTGCATTTTCTGTCATTTAACTCACTAAAGACATCGCTAAGTTCCTTTTGGTCTGTTTTAGAAAACCCGGTAGTTGTGTAAGAAGTGAAGCTTGAAGTACTACTAGGAGGATTGAAAGGCGGGTCTAAATATACGAAGTCTCCCTCTCTTGCATTTTCTAATAATATTTGCTTGTAGTCGCTGGGTTGTATTAGCGCTTTAGAATAGCGAAGCGCTAGGCTAACATTTTTCAGGTTATTGATATTGCAAATTAAAGGATTTTTGTATCTACCCATCTGGACATTAAATATTCCTCTTTTGTTTACTCGATACAGACCATTATAACATGTTTTATTAAATGTGATCATTCGGGCTGCTATTTCAATATCTGTAGCTGGAACATATTTCCTTAATTCATCGTAGAATTCTGAAGGGTTTTTGTTATAGTCTTTCTGATGTTTTGCAAGAAGGGCTATCAGTTTCTCTACTTCATCCTTTACGAAGGTGAGGATATTGAAGCCGCGAGGTCTTGAAATGTCTTTAGCATTGTCTCTCTTGAGAATATAATGAGATATGATTATTTTAAGCTGCTTATATCATCGAAAATAAACATTTTGCATTAACCAGTCACAGTACCTCTTAACCTTTTCGTCAATCTGACACCAGACATGTATCGAGCCGGGAAGAATTTCGATTCTTCCCCTGGGAAACGTGATTTTTACTCCTTCTTTTCCTTTGTACATATATGCGTCCTGGGCGCTTACTAGGCTTCCTATAATCTCGATTGCTTTTTGTTTTATTTCTTGCCTTGATATAGGAAAGACCGTTCTAAGACTGTCCACGACTATTCCAATGTTTTCTGTCCCATAGGACTCAAGATCGGAGATCTTTTTCGGATCTGGGAAATGTAACCGCAAATTTACTCTATATTTTGATCCTGTGAAGTAAGCAAGCTCATTTATCTTCTGATATGCAAGGTTTGGACTTCGTTTCAAGAGTATATTTAAGGTAGTCTTACTACCCTGGATATTGTTTTGAAATTCGTTCATGAGTTCTGAAAAGAGAATCATATTTGTTATTTTTAGAAAGTAGAAGGAATATATTTTCTATAGCTCCTTTCAGTAATTATTACAATGCTGGCATCTGATGACGGTTCCGAGCGAGCATCAAGCGTGGAAGACTACCAGAGAACCTGCTCTGAATTTCTTGTAGATATAAGTAGCGACTATAAGAACTGGGTAGAGAGATACAAATTAGATGAGACAGAGACACGAACCAGAATGAATGGTATAGATAGCATTGTCAAAACTACTAATGAATGGATCTTTGAATACGCGGATACTATCAAGAAGGTAGACATTGTTATGAATGACGGAATCAATAAGATGGCCGAGAACACCGCAGGATATCCTTTTGATTTTGAGGTATTAGTTAAGAGCGTGAGTCGCTATATTAAACATCCCCTTGGGGAAGTGAAAATGAATATTAGGGTAGCTCCGAGAGAAGGAAGACTTGCTAGGCTTGGACGTTATTACAAAGATCAGTTGTTGCTGCTTAATTCAGTTTCACCTGTTAACTTTACGATAACTTCGGAAAGCTTAAAAGGTGCGGATATTATGAATGATTATCTCGTAATCGACGCGAAGGATTGTCGTACTAATGATCTGCTGTCTGTCACAGTAATAGCCGAAGAATTCGAGGGAGATTACGTAACCGAGAGCCGCGGATATTCGACCCTAGTACTTTTGATTTGACCCTTAAGCAATATTTAGCTCCTTACAATAACCATTATAACTGGATGTCTTATAATTCAGCAAGATACTTGTTGTTGTTACTATACGCTGAGCGCTTGATTTTTTTGTGGACTTTATCTGAAAGGGTGAAGCCTCCGTTATGTGAAATTTAAGCCTCATGCTCATTGAAAGCGAAGAGGTTTCAAGAATCCATCCGTATTATCAAATCACTACAAAATACTACTCAAAAAGACTACAAGAGATTCGTAGTCTGATTTCAAGGATTACGTGCACGTTTTGCCTTCGCTTTAATTCCTACTATAGGAAACAGTAAAAATATTCTGCTATCCTGAGCTACTGATAATCGTGTATCGTTTTTATACCTGTGATTTTCTCATAAATAATAGCAGGATTAGACAATGGTATACTGAGGGCCAAATGTCCAATTAGCGATCAATTAAATTGTCAAATACACATTTAATATTGATCCGATACGAGTGCGACGGTCGTCCAGTTTGGTCTAGGACATCAGATTGCCAATCTGGTAACCCGGGTTCAAATCCCGGCCGTCGCATCCAAGAAAAATACGAGATTTGAAATCTGTCTCGGAATATTGATAGAATTTCTGTTAAAGAAATATATTACTACAATATTTCGTACACGCTGACAGACTTTACCTGATGAGCAATTAATCTAACTCAGATGTTTTGTGGTGTCGTATCCTCCTACCTTCGATTGCTTTAAGGGAACCTCACTCAAGTAACTTACTGCCTTCGATGCAAAATGGCAAAATTAATTCAAACGCTTGTAGCATACTTAGCATTTTTAAATAAATGTGTACTTCGCTGACTCGATCTCTTAGTGGGGTCTGCTCTTATATTCTGATTTCATTTGACCTAATTGGAGTAACGCTTTGACCGAGGCGGAAACCGTAATTATTTTGATGCATATATCGATAGAGGCTTTAAGTACACTCTTAAAATAAATTTTCTTACCTTTTTGAGTTTAATTTAATAATATCCAGAGCTTTTTTTGCTGATTCTATTCTAGGAAGTTGAATAATAAAGATATTTTGGTTATTATAATTGCAAACACCATTAGGGGCGAGGGACAATAGACCTCTGTTGGATAAAGCTTCAAAGAAGTCTAACATATAGTTAGCATAGAAAAGATAACTCTCTTGTAGCCCAATATTCAAAAACTTCATTTGAACATCTACGAAAACATGGTAGCCATCATGAAAGATGTTTAAAAGAGTATCGACAGCGATTTTCTTCCCACAAACTTTAGTCATAAACTCATCGTACTTTCTTGGGGTTACATAAATGCAGGGAATCTTATTTCCGTCGAAATCTACTAATCCATACCCATCTCTATGAAGATTGCTACGAAAGTCATTCAGGGTTTCGAATGATCTAGCCATAGGCTACTTTCAACAGATTCGGAATACTACTGGTTCTCGTTAATTGTTTCTGTAAAATAGTCTCTGAGGTCAAGATTGTTTTGCATCTTTTTATACAGGTATTCGTGAGATTTGCATAAATAGAATGGCATTTGGGTTACAGATTCCATAATATTGTAGTTGCTTCTTTCCTTCACTAATTCTAACTGTACAATAAAATCTGCGTCCCCGCCACAGATGTTGCATCTAAAAAGCTCTTGATATGAATCGATACAGCCGTCTTCAATATCGTCATATCTGTCTTTCTTGCTCACAAAGCAGCGATCGTAATTCCCTCTTAAAAGAGTTTACAAATGTTCTGATTAACAAGGAACCTCAGATGTAATCAAATCAGCAAAGCTTTATCGATTGTGCCAAAAGTAGAGCGCGTTGTAAATCTTCTTCTTCCAGGATCAAGTTGCTTTCGTATTTGTGATTAAAGTACATTAAATCGATCATCTTAGATCGATCGATATTAACTACAGTTGTTCCGTTCATTCCACTACTGGTACCATAGTTGGTTAGAATCACTAATTTATCCACGAAGGACGTGGATTTGATCCTGTTCGATATTTGTTCGATGTTTTTGGTACGATCTTTGTTTATAACCACGGCAACAGCAACTTTAGCGCCATAGGTGTCATGATAAACCAGATCCGTACAAGCGTTTTCTCCTACACTAGATTCAAGCTGCGTAATCGTACTCGTATCCTGTACATAATTAACTAGGTTGCGAATTGCATATCGTACACCTGATTCTAATGTTTGAATGTCACTGCAATTCTGACGAATCTTAATGAAGTCAGAAAGTGGAATTCCCATGATGCTTCCTTTTATCTTCAACCCCGGGTACGTACTTTTTATCGTCTCATCCAGAGCCTGTTCATCGATCACCTCTGTGTTCGTCTTGCCCGCTTTTTCAGTTGCATGATGAAAAATATTTATCATCGACCTTACATTTCTGAAATCGGAAAATTCATCATATATTACTTTAATCTTGGAAGTAAGATCTCTCTCTTTGTCAGCCGCGAAACATTTTTCATAATCAAAGAACCTAATATACTCGAGAATAATATCGGCTACTTCTTCAGAGCTATTTGAACCTGCCAGATCTATTTTATAATTTGCCTTTTCTAATCGATCGAATAATGAGATACTGTTTTGTCTTATTTCCTGGTAGGAAGATGGGGTTAGTATTAGCATTACTATACTCCCTGGTATATGGACATTGATTACCGCTTTAGCAAAATCGACTGATTCCGTATCACAGTCGAATTCGTCTATTTCAAAAATTGTCACCTTTCCGAGAAACCTTAAATTTAAACTTGCGATAGCTGTTAGATCCGTAATCATATCTTCAAGGGTTACCACATTGTTAGAATCTCTCCTGTAGGTACCTTCGAGTAAAGATTTAAGGATCGATACTTCAGTAGGAGTGAATTCGCTTTTTAAGAATTCATCAAAAGCAAAGTAATTGGGAAGAAGCCTACGTTGTAGGACATCATCTGCCTTATCTTTTAATGTCTTACCTGACAACTTATCAAAGATGCCGTATTTGAAAATTTTCTTTGCATTTTTGACATTATCGTTAGCTTTCTCTATCAAAAAATTAACTAGTGCTCGTCTGAGAAGACTGATATCCTCAGCAGCAAAACCATTCATCATTGAGCAATAAACAGCGTTCATACTACGCGGAGCGATCTGGGATAGATCCATATATGAAATCACACAATGCTCTGAGACTTCTTTTGAACCCCGTATATGAAGGGCCAGATGAGTTTTCCCAGATCCGACGTCTTGTATTATGGTAACTAACCGGAAATCTTTATCGGTTGCCTTTCTGTCATTTGTCTTGGTATATAGATCTTCTATGCATGAAAGCACTGCAGCCTTCGCTTCTTTATGCCTTTTCCCACCCAATATCCGAGCGTCAAGCATTGTAGGTGTAGGACTACTCGGGTAAGGATTCTCAACTAGCTTGTATGGATACAATCAAATGCACCTGACCAAACCATGAAGTAGCCCACGCATAGTTACACCTTCGCTACCGCCACTCGACAACTCATATTTGTCGCAATAAGAATTTATGACCTCTTCTACAAGAGAATAGAAATATTCGTTGGTTATGAGATGATCTTTACAAATTTGTTGCCTGATTTTTGCAAGTTCGACCCAACCGATCGAATCGGAATTGTTCGTAACAGCAATATCAAAGAGATGCTCAAACTCCTCAAGCTGCATTGATGTTTTATCATTCGCTAGGGGTTCTAATGTATTACCTTCGACAGTTTTCCTTGTTTGTTTGTATACCAGATTATCATTGGCCAGAGTGTCTGCGAATTTCAATAATGAATCTGAAGTTTTGTTAAACGATATTTGGAGGGATCTTATTGCATCGATGGTCAATCGAAACTTGGGGTCGGTATTTAATAAATTCTGAAGATAATGATCTTTGTGCCAACACGTGTATGCTACCCCTCTTTTTTCGATAAAGACAGAGCCAACGTTAACAAGATTTTCTATCACACTATCAATCTCAACTCCTGCGAATTCTTTGCGAAGATCGGTTTTTTTTACACCGAGTGTTCCGGCAGAAAGAATTCGCGTGTAAATTTGTTCCTCAACTGACATGAGGAAAATCTTTAGAATTATTATTTAAGTTGACAGGTGACATGCTGCTGAATCTTTGATAAACAAAATTAAACTCACAATAAGGGTTATAATAGGTTTAATTAATATTGAGGGCGGGATGATGATATCTATTTCTGAGCTATGATGAAAGTACTAGGGTAACTGACCAAATTTTCATTCATAAAAACAATGAATAAACAGAATATATCGAACTGTCTAGACAACGAATTATTACAGATTATCTCACTATTGCGAGCTTCATATGATATGTAAATTGAATTTGTCTTTACAAAACAAGAAGTATCTTTTTCGTGGACAAGTAGAATCTGACAGCATTTAAATTCTTTAGGTTAATAGCGTAGGTTCGCAGCATTAGGCACAAATTAAGCGCTATTATATTCTGTATATTTTGTTCTCTTTTTCATAATGAGAAAGAACATCAAGAGGATTATGGTTATCCATACACAGCTCAAAAGTACATTAGTGAAACTAACATACAAGTAAGGACTGGCTTCCTCAAGATTTGATTCGATTATTTTTAGGGTTCCATGCAAATCTTCCAACCCAGTATTGTATGCAGCGCTATTTCGTTCTATTGATGAAAGTGACTGTGTACGAGAAAGTATAGCATTCAGATCATCCTGAATTAAACCAAAATCTGTCCTGGGATTTGGAAAAGACCATACGGCATTTCCTTTCATTGGAAGTAAAGCTTTAATCATTTTTATATATCCTGTCATCATCTCAGGTGTTTGAGCCGACTGGCTTCGAGATAGATAACCAAGCGCCTTATCTATGGGATATATAGTTATTTGATATCCAGCATAAGCAACAGCAGCTCCAAAGGCCAGAAAACCCAAAAGCACCACTAGCACAATCCTGCTGTTTGAAGTCATACTATTTTTACCGCCCTTTTTGTTACACCTGCTCTCGGTAGTGACATTAACATCTCCAATAGTATTTAGACTATTGGTTTCTACTTCAAGGAGTTCAACGTTCTTATCACGATCCCGCTGTCCAGCTATCATTCTTATCCGGCTCAAATCCGGTTGCACTGTCTTTGATCTTGTATTATACGAAGAATGTAACATGCTAAAATATGCTATGTAGATAAACCCAACGGTTTGAATTGCTATAATAGGAACAAAGACTGGATTCCGGGAAAAGATGGAGATAAATATTGCAATACATCCGTAAAGTCCAAAGAATGCTTCGAGAAGAGTCGTTTTGGTAAAAGGTAGGACATACTCCTTATCCTTCCAGTCGTCGCCTTTTTTAAGTATTCCAAACTTTGGGGTTCGTAAGAATTCACTATTATGCCTCAGCAATGCATCAAATACTGCAACAGTGTTATTGACAGATATCCCTGTTGCGAAGAATATCAAGAACAAATACTGCTTAGCCTTATCCTTCCATTTGTCGCCCCATATTTTTCTTATTATGTAGAGGTAGGTTGCAGGACCCATCAGCACATAAATCAAAAGGCCAGTTACCGGAGCCCAACTGACAGTATATAATTTGAAATCCAGGGCTAGCAGGATAGGAAATACGATAAATTGAATTAGAAACAACGGATGAACCACATGTCTTGTCAATTGAATAAAGGCCTGCACTTTGGTATCCACCGGCAATTTTCTTTCACTTATTAGATCGAGTAACAGCTTCAGCGCAACCTGTATTGATCCCTTTGCCCATCGAAACTGTTGGCGCTTGGCTGCGTTCATTTGGACGGGGAGCTCTGCGTCTACGACTACATCTTCCAAGAATAGGGATTTCCAACCCTTCATCTGGGCCCTGTAGCTCAAATCGAGATCCTCAACCAACGTACCTGTGTGCCACCCACCTGCGTCATTTATACAGGAGCTTCTCCATATCCCGGCTGTACCGTTAAAATTCATAAATAAATGCGATAGACTCTTTGCTTTCTGTTCAATTAAGAAATGGAGGTCAAGCGACACTGCCTGGGCCGCCGTCAGGGTAGAGTAATTTTCGTTGATATGTCCCCATCTGCATTGAATTAAACCTACTTTTGGGTCCACAAAGTGACCTAGCGTTTTTTTTAGAAACCAATAAGGTGGAACAAAGTCTGCATCAAATATTGCTATGAACTCACCTTTGGCATATTTCATCCCATCTTTCAGAGCACCAGCTTTATACCCAGATCTATCTTGATTTCTACGAAGGTGAACAATGTCAAAGCCTTTCCGTTGATATTCATCAACTCTTTTTTTTATCAATTCAACTGTTTCGTCATCTGAATCATCAATAACTTGAATTTGCAACTTGTGCTTCGGATAATCAAGTTTGCATACTGCGTCGATCAATCTACGCGCTACATACTTTTCATTAAAAAGTGGAAGTTGAATTGTAACCACAGGCAGTGCATTATCCTGATTGAGCTGGATATTTTCGTGTCTTAGTTTTTCATGTTTCTGATTGTGTCTTGACTGATATGACAGATAATAAAAGTTAAGAGTGTAAATTGTCATTATCCAAGCTGCAGAGATGAATATTGTATAGAGGAATGCACCTAGTCCAAGCATCTGAACCCGTCCTAGCCAAAAAGTTATCAGAACACATATTTATATTCACACCACGGTCTTTTCAAGAAAGTATACCACAGCTGGTTATGAAGGATTATTGATAGATTATATGATTGTTCATTACTAGCTGACTTTTACATACCTTTCTGAAATATTTTTACACATTGAGGAGGACATACGTTCTCGCATGCCATGCAAAATATACAATCTTTTTCCCTTATCATGAAAGGTTTCTTCTCTGACGATGGATGTCCTGGTGTTTCTAACCATTCATATACATTTACTGGACAGGCTTCAATACATGCACCATCTGCTATACATATATCAAAATCTACAGTCACTTCTGTACCCCATATGCCTATCTGACCTGGTGGATCAATTGGACCCCATACTTTTATTCCCTGGAAAGCACCAACCACTTGTCTCTTTGATCTAAATTCAGGGTCAATAGGGCCCTCAACGACAGAATAATTTGTTCCAGTACCCGTAAGTGATATAGACGTGTCACCAGCTGCCCCTGCTGTTGCTAATGCTGCTGGAGCTTGGGGCGTTTGTTGTAATTGGGCTGTTGAAGAAGATGACTGATCCCGCTGCGGAGGCGTTGTGAGAGAAGGGTTGGGAGGAGTGCTTAATTTCGCAGCTTGCGCCACTGGTTTTGCTGCTAAAGATTTTTGTCTTTTCACGATACACAACTGATCGTGGACTTCCTTCATGCTTTGAAGAGTTACAGGGTTGTCGTGCATTAGAAGACAACCGCATTCCTCACAAACATAATCTGTTACAGTTGACACATATTAGTATGTCTCCATCGTATTTATGAACATTTGGATGAGTACGAGTGGTTCTATAAAGCTCTCGGCAATAAATAGCAAATCACAGCCCTACAGGCACTTGTGTTTCTTTTTGTTCCCTACACAAGGGAGTTGTTTTCATTCTTTGATAAATATAATATTAGCTCCTATGCTAGGCTATTTGGTTCTACTTGTCTGGCCTAGGAAAAAGACATTGGGATGAAGTAATAGGGGTCCTGCGTTCTATAATACCTGTATACGATCGAGTAAACAGGGCCATCTCATTGGGAAAAGATATGGAATATCGGATGAAGGCGATTCATAATCGACTATTCGCGGGTAATGTCGTATTAGATGCTGGTTCAGGATACGGGCATATGTCACGTCTAGCGTTGCAGGAGACCAACGGTCATGCTCATATCATTATGTATGATCCAATCTCAGAAATGCTTTCAAAAGTGAAGGAAGCATCTAATAATTATATGGATCAAGAATCATTATCCGGAGTATTCGAATACATGCCATTTCAAAATGACATTTTCGATGCTGTAATGTGCGCATATTCGTTGCGTGATGCTATCAATCTCCAATCGGCAATCGCAGAGATGCACAGGATATTAAAAAAAGATGGAAAATTAATCATCGTCGATCTCGGTAAGCCCGATAATGTAATTTTTAAGGCCCTTATTTCGTTCTATATCAAATACGTTATGGGAGTCATAGCGTTTATCGTAGCTGGTAAAGCCGGATTAAAGTTCAAAACAATACACGGCACATATATAAAATGGCCAAAGAATTCGGAGCTTAATCTATTACTACGACAAAGATTTGCTAAAGTACATTTCTCCAGATTAATGTTCGGTGGTGCTGTAATCATCGCAGCTTACAAGTAAAACTAAATACAAAAAAGTCATTGTAATATCGCAAGAATTAAAATAGAAATATCTACGAGTTGAAAATATATGTGGAAAATAATTATTCGTTGTATCTCTTTAGGCAATCAGTTGGCTTTAAATCCTGTCTGATCGTCAGTTAGGCACTTTACAGAGCCTCAGCTTCCTAAAAATATCAGTACACAGAAAATAGGATAAATAAATGACTGTCGCACTACTCATTTTAGCATTATTTGCCCATAACTGAGAGTTGCCGCTTAGAGTTCAACTAGCTCGAGAGATCAGAGGGAAATATCTGAAATTGATGGTAGTTAGGTTTTCAGGAGATGATTCAGACCTGATGAGGATGGCGAAGCTACATCTTGCTTTCTTCCTTATAGCATGAATGCAATTGAGTGAACTAGTACACTTTGAGGGTCAGGTTCGTTTTCCCTATTAGGAATGGAAAGGCCAACAATCACTGGTACAAGTCAGTAACAGTATACTGACGCATTTGACGGTTTATTTGACGCATTTGACGGTTTATTTGACGCATTTGACGGAGATCATGAATCATAGGTTCTAATGAAATTATATACTAAATGTCATTTGGTTTTCTCTCTTTTCTTACCCATAATTTTGATTATTTTTGCCCTTTGTCAGATTTTGATATCACGTAAAACGCATGACTAGCTATGAGAAATGCTGCCAGTGTCATCTTCGTCGCAAACACCAAATTCCAAGGCACTTCCCGGTTAGGATAGGGAACGTTCAATCTATCTAAATTCAATACTCCCCTAACGACGCTTTCAGTGATTAGAGAACTCCAAATAATGAAATTATATACAAATTCATAAAGAGCGATTACTGCCACAGCCAGAACAATTAAAAGCAGAAATGACTTTACCAATTTAGGAATAGCTGTAACTTTTTCTCCTGCAACTTTTGTAACACAATACCAACATAACACGGAGACTATCATAAGATAAGTCACAAGTTTAGCAAAACCTCGAAATGGGAATTCAGTATTGGCTAAAACTTCGCCTATAACAATTTTTCGTGTCTTCGTGTATTCACCGGCGCTAATGAATATGCCATAAGACGTAATACTAAGCATGATAGCTGCGCAGCAGTAAAAACCAATGACAAAGACTATCCTCGCCCTTATTTTCCCTTTTTGAAAATGCAAGTTGCTCATGCTCTGCAAGGCAAGTAGACATGGTGTCAAGATATAAAATTAACTCAAATATACCTGATTTAGTATTGTTGTATTGCTTAGCAATACGTTGACAATGGGGCATTTGTAATATCCTGATAAGTATTCGCTCTTAGTTTGAGCCACATTACAGGAAGAGAATATTTAAGAGGTTTAGTTCTCTAAAACAATACGGATTTAGATGTCTGATAGTAAACCCATAAATGACCAATTGAGCAGATTTTCTTATCTTAAGCAGAAGCTTGAGAGCCCCGAGCTTCAACAAGATATGAATGAAAATTTGGACAAACTAAGGGAACAAAACCGTTTGGTTCATTCAGATAACTTAAAGGATGCCATCGATAAGATTGAATTGTTAATCATGGATGAAGATATAACCAATGCCTTAAGGTACAAGATGTACATCGAACACTTAATCTCATTGGCTCAACATTTGTGAAAAAACAATATCTTAACTTAAAGCTCGTATCGGTAATTTTTGAAATAATGAAATGCTCAAGATGATTAGCATTCAGGATAGCCTAAAATCAATTGTTTGTGCAGCAACAGATTATGGCATCACGGCACTCTTTAAGCGCAAGCCTTGAGTTTTGTGCTACAAAACAGTTTATTTTGTCAAAACATATAGGCAAGTATGCTCCCAAGAACTTAAAGGGATTTGATGCATTTCAGAAGGAGGTCTCATTATTTTGTCAGCTGACTTCAAAAAGATGATGGAAATATTGCGCCAACAGAGACCTGATTTGAATCATGACAGTATTAGGGATATGATTGACGAAAAAAAGCGGAAAATCGGCGCGGGTTACTTAACAGACCAAGGTGCATTATTTTTAGTGGCTGCTGATTTAGGGGTTTCTTTTGAAAATGTACCGAAATTGAGTGCTGAAATAAAAGATCTGTATATAGGCGCCAAAGACATCACTCTCACAGCAAGAATCTTAAATGTATATCCAATTCGCAAATTTTTGAAAAAGGACTCAAATGTGGAGATTAGGAATCGAACATTAACCGTTTATGATCAATTTTCTAGCATAAAGGTTAAGCTATGGGATGATCAGGTCGATCTTCCCGATGAAATGAATTTGCAAACCGGAAAGCTACTAAGGATCACTAAAGCATACGTTAAATCTGGACTAGATGGCAAGCCAATTATTCATCTGAGTTCCAATAGCACGATCGATGCTATAGAGCAAACCGAGAATACTATTCCAAGCGTAGAAGCTAAGGCAATAACGATTGATGATGTCACGGAACCTCAGGAAAATGTCGTCATTATTGGCAATTTAGATTCTAGTCCGAGGATATCTAACTTTAACAACCCTCGTGGTGAGTCAAGTAGGGCTCTTCAAATGGAACTATCAAATGATTCCAATACACGAACATTACGAGTAGTAATTTGGAACATACAGGAGGATCATCTTCCCAAGGTATTCACTATCGGAACAAAGATGAGACTCGTAGGAACAAAAATAAAAATGGCTAGTCCTCAATTTGGCAACGGAGATCTTGAAATTCACGGGGACGAAGGAACACTCTTGGAGTTTCGTGAACCCCAGACAGAAATTGAAGTGATGCAACTAAGATTAATATCAATAGGCAAGGAAAGTACCCGTGGAAATACTGACTGTCTTGCTCTAGAAAGAAACGGCAATATTGTATTCCTAGTAATTGATAACTCGCTGCTAACTAGCCAGATTAGCTCCGGCACAATTATGGAATGTGTTCCGAGTAGAGTTCTAGGTTCTTTCATTATGTTTTCAAAAGAAGATTCATACCTGAGGATAGTTGAAGAGGATCCCTCTTTCCCCCAATTGGCTCAGGTCGAATCAAAAATTAAAGATATTCGACAGAGTGAAAAGCCAGTTTTAGTAGAGGCAATAGTGTTACAGGCGCCAAACACCACAGACGTTAATACCAAGTATGGTAGCGTCGTTTCGGTGGCCGACACACTGCTTGGCGATGATACGGGGGAAATTAGGCTGGTAGGATGGCGTGATCAAAGTTCCTCGGTAAATAATTTGAAGGTAGGCGATAGAATTAAAGTCATTGGCGCTTTTGCAAGCAGCGGATTGGAAGGGAAGATAGAACTCACATTAAAGCCATATTCTTCTGTTTTAAAAGTAAACTAATGCTTTAGCATGATTGTACTTTAATTGCTAGCTCTATTATTTGAGATGCAAAAAGCAAATAGAGATTCGATTCGACCGCCACAGTTAGCAAGTTTAGCGAGATCTTGTGATCCAAATTTCACTGAAACTGATACTTTGAAAAAGCATTACCTCGAGTAGAATTACCGCAAATAATAGTTGCTGATTAGAAATATTTTTGCCGCGGTTTGGTTGCTGCTGCTTAATCAAGCTCTACCTGAATTCCTTTTCTAGCATTTTTTTTTTCTTATTTATTTGGAATAAGTTTTCGGTATTCTTTATTGCTTCTGTCCGATTACGCTTAAACATCATTGATTGCATAAGAAGATGATTTTCTGGGATTACCATTCCGGTCTGATCATCCGAATACGAAACTTTTAGAGTATCATCCTGAACTCTCATAATATCTTCATGAATATGAACCATGTGCGTGTCACCATGCGGAAAACCTAACTGTATCGCTTTATTTCTGAGCTCGGCAGTACCTTTAACTTTGTTTAATATAGCTACTCCAAACTCATTTCGAAATATCTCGATTATCTTCTCTTTGTTTGGAGCCTTTCGTCTAAATCTTATTAACATCTGGTGAAGATGCATCATTCTAGAGGGAACTTTATATGCTTCAACATAGAGGTTGGCAGCGGGGATGAAATCCTTCACATCTTCTTGGTGATGGGGGAGCTTGTCCCATTCTATAGAATCATTTACATCTTTTGAATCTTCTAAATCTGCCCATCTTCTAACCAATGTGACATCGTATCTTTTTATCTGTCCGCTGTACTGCTCGATTAGTGGCTGCATTATTCTTCCCATACCGGAAACATTGCAGCTGCCCTGGATAACATAGGTTTGATCGGAGGCCTTTTCATAATTTACCCTGGAGTTATGAATCATTTCTGCAACTGAGCGGTCTCCATGCCTATCTTCGCCTCCTTGGAATATGGCGGGTTTTTGCATCGGTTCATACAGATGTTTTTTATTATTAAAGCCTCCACCCTCCATCGTAGCATCTATAATGAGATCACTTTGTCCAACTGCTTCTTGAATAGTTCCTTTTATCCTGTATCCTTTTTTTTCGAAGTCATTTATGTTCGCGGTAGGGACATAAATATCAAGACCATTTTTCAATGCTTCTAACGTTTTTTCATTTGCAGAATATTTCCCCACGCCTATCAGGTGAATTTCCTTGTCCGCAGCTAATGCCGTCCCTAAGCGACGACCTATGTTGCCATACCCATTTATGAAAACGCTTAACAAAGCAATCACTCGATTTAATTTAACTTGAAAATAGCTGCAAGATATTATATATATTCCTGAAATTACAATATCGACTGCTGGGAACTGTGCGTCAAGGCATTGATTCCCAACTAGATTTATATATATTTGACGTAGAGTACGTGCGAATTAAATTGGAAAGTATCGAACCATCTTTTGCAAGGACTTAAATTGTCATCCTAACTACGTAACAATATGTGAGGATGACTCTGTGAGAATACTTGTCATAGACAATTATGATTCATTTGTATACAATATCGTGCATCTCTTGGGACAGCTAAAGACTGACCCTGAGGTGGTTCGAAACAACAGAATCACGGTTAACGACGTAAAAGCTAGCAAGCCCGATGCTATAATCATCTCACCAGGACCAGGCCACCCAGCTAATAGAAAGTATTTTGGGATATGTACGGACGTCATAACTGAGCTCGGGCCGCAAATACCAATTCTAGGAATATGCTTAGGCCACCAGGGCATATTTCACGCATTTGGAGGCAACGTAATTAATGCCAGAAGAGTAGTGCACGGTAAGACAAGCGAAATCGAATATAGCTCCGATAGGCTTTTTGAGGATATTAGTAATCCATTCAAAGCAACTCGCTATCATTCTCTAGTAGCTGACCAGAAAAAAATTCCAAAATGTCTGGAGATAACCGCTCACGCACTAGATGACGGTGAAATAATGGGTCTAAGACATAGGCAGTATCTGATAGAAGGCATACAATTTCACCCAGAATCTATTTTGACAGACGAAGGACCAAAGTTACTTTCTAATTTCATATCCATGGTAAGAAAATGAGCTCCACCTCGATGGACCTTCGTCCCATAATACGGAAACTGACGTCACGGATGAATTTAGACGAAGCTGAAATCCATCAGTCTATAGAATCCATATTGCAAGGGAAAACATCTGAAGCTTCTGCCGCGTCTTTATTAACAGCTCTTACGATGAAGGGTGAATCCTCTGATGAGATCAGAGGGATATTTCAAGTTGTAATGAAACATGCGTTGATGATTGCTCCTAGGGTTAACGGCACGCTAATCGACACGTCTGGAACAGGAGGTGATGCATTAAAATCGTTCAACATTAGCACTGCTGCAGCGATAGTTGCAGCAGCTGCAGGTGCCAAGGTAGCGAAACATGGCAATAGATCCTCATCTGGAATATGTGGTAGCGCAGATTTTCTGGAATATGTCGGTTTGGATCTTAACGCATCCTCAACCAATGTGGCCGAAGCAATTGAGAACGTAGGAATAGGTTTTCTCTTTGCTCCTAAATTTCATCCTGCGATGAGGAACATTGCCTCAGCCAGAAATGCCATGGGAATACGCACAGTATTCAACATTATCGGTCCATTATGTAATCCTTGTTCGAACCTTTCCGGCCAAATAGTAGGAGTGTCTGATAACTCATTACTTGAGGTGGTCCCTGTCGTAATGAAACGCAAACAGATCAGCGAGTTAATGGTGGTATGGTCGCACGATGGATTTGACGAGCTATCTAACACATGTGAAAATAACATCGTGTGGGTTAGCGGAAACGAAACTAAGCGATTTAGCCTTCATCCAAAGAGGCTAGGCCTGACCGTTGCTAAAATAGAGGACCTAGTTGTTCATACAATGGAAGACTCTGTGCGAAATACGTTGCAGGTAATTAATGGTGTTGCCAACAGACAAAAAGAAGATGTGGTTCTTCTAAATGCAGCCGCTGCATTAGTTGTCGGGAAAGTCGCAAAGAATCTACAGGAAGGTGTAGACATAGCCAGAGATACTATAAAAAAAGGGAAATCACGAAAGAAGCTGCTTCAGTTAATAGACACCTGTGGGAATAGACATAGGTTAGAAGAAGCTGAAAGAACTTTAAGGCTGTGACGCTACTCTACTAATAGACTATTTGTCGACTTCTCTTCGCATAGATTTCTCATTAGCTCAAATACCATTATTCTTGGTTATGATACGGTTCCTTGCCACACCCAGATTTAGAGTTGCTCTTTGTTTAGTCGCTCAATTAATTTCAAAAGCGTACTCTGCCATCACTATACTATAAAAGAAGTTACACAAACAAAAAGGGAAGTGGAGCAGAGAACAGGAAATAAATAATTCTACGACTCCCTTAAAATCAGGGAAGAAAATACATCCTCGATACTTTATTTTCTTCTTGTTTTTGGTTTTGCTTTTGCTTTAACTTTAACTGTTTTGCTAGTTGCTTTCTTGCTAGCTGCTTTAGCCTTAGCAGCTTTCTTTGGACCTCCGCCTCCGATTTTGAACATCTTAGTACCACAGACTGTACAGATACCGGAGAGTGCATTTTGTCCGTTTTTCATTGTAACCAGTTTTTCATCTTTCATGTCCCTTTTTGCTTTACATTTTACACAATACGCTTGTGTTGCCAACGTGACATAACTCTTCATGCTAGAATATAAGAATAGCTATAATTTTGATTATCTGATTGTCCTAAGCTAGAATAATCGAAAATAAATCATTACAATTGTGATATCAGAACGCGAAAACAAACAAAGTCAAAAAAAACCACAAAAATACTACGACAAGTTTGCTGAAGATATAAGCGTATAATAGATAGATTAAGCAATCGCATACTACGTAGGTACTCTAGCTGCTGTTAGATATCAATAAAGGAGCTAGGGCTCAACCAACTAAAAAAGTCTGATAAACTGAGCAACTACTCCAGTATATTTTTATGTTATGAGAGATTTATGCTTGACAGGAAAGCACTTCAAATTGGACTCCGCCGCTGATAATCCCCAAACCGATGTGGAATTACTTGGATGGAACGACCTGGTTAATCTGAAACGTAGTTTATCCGCATATTTGAAACAATTGACTGATATGCTCGTTGAGTCTGAAACAAAAAGGTTTCATGCAATCAACAACAATATCAGGATAGAAAAAGATATTCTAGACAACCTCATGCAGCGTCTAAAGGAAGTTAAAACGGATATTCATTCCAAAAATGCTGAGCTACTCGATGTTAGTGAAAAAATTCGGCAGTCCAAGAATTTCCTTTCTACAATGCAACCTAGACTCCCTAAAGATAGTGAAAACGATCTATCTAAAATTGTTGAATTCAATCAGAGAATAATTGACGAAAAGGAGTACAAGAATGAGAGAGAAAAAAACCAACTGATGGATGAGCTGAAAGCTGCCATAATGAAGGTAGAAGCAATCAAAGCGATTCGCACGATAAGGGATCAACTCTCTTCACTTACTAACCAATCAGAAGAAACTAAGAAATCCATAATATCATTCAATGAAGAAGAGCGCTCCCTGAGGATGGAAATTAATGATAAACGCAATAAAATAAATGAGTTATTTGAATCGAAAAGACAAAATGTAATTGAGCGGGAAAAGCATTTGCTTAGTTACAACGATGTCGTCAGTAGATTAGATGCCATCAACAAGCGCCTCGACATGATGGCTGAGATGAGAAAAAAAGAACACCGTCAATTTGGCCATCACCTTACTACTGATTCGCTTTTGAAGGCGAAGGCGGACGCGAAGAAAAAGTTAAATGCTGGGTCTAAATTGAGTTTCGAAGAGCTAAAATTGCTCTACAGTGAAGATGTTAACTATTGACCTCGTTTCAGAAGCGTTCTCTTCCTATGTATCACCATAAGGCTACGTCAAGTCGACCAAGATAGATCCCGACTAATCTTATATCCATTTCTGATTTGGATTAATGGCCTATCTATAATTCAGCGAAGTCTTTATCCGCTAAAATTTAAACAGACTATATATAATTCGCTACTTTTCTGTCGGCTCGCTAGAGGCTTACTTAATCGTTCATCCTGAAAATGAATTCTCAAATCCGTTTTAAATTCGTGAAGTAGTTCTCCCTCGAAGACTTTGAATATTGCAGTGCCTCCTTTTCGCAAAACTCTACTTGCTATACTAAAAGCGCAACGTGAAAGAGAGATTTGTTTGGTATGGTCCAGATCCCATATCCCACCAATTTGAGGAGCGAGATCAGATAGAACCACGTCTAGATTGCCGTTCATCAATCTTATTATAGAATCTGCCATTTCTTGATGTTCTATATTTCCATGTAATATTATAGCCCCTTCAAGAGGCTCTACTTCCTTCATGTCAACTCCGATTACCCGTCCCTGTGGACCTAGCTTCTCCAACACTACCTGAAGCCACCCGCCTGGTGCACATCCAATGTCAAGAACTTTGCTCCCAGGTTTCAGAAAGTGATGAGTATTGTCAAGTTGTATTAGTTTATAGGCCGATCTGCTTCGATAGCCTTGCCGTTTAGCTAATTTCCTATAATGATCCTTCCTTGCCTCAGACAGTCTCATTACCTGCTCATTATAAATTGAAGCTAGAGAAAAGTATTTGTTTTAATCAATTCTTGGCAGACACAAGACTTCTAAAGTATCGATTAACAGAGGCGTCAAATAGGTCAATTAATAGCATTATGATAAACGAGAGATCATTTATCTGATTGGGAATCACGTAAAGTTAATTAAAGCTACTTGAGTTTTTGCTCTTGTCATACAATGGTAGATAAAAATCGGATTAAGAATATTGTTGATGACGCTTTTTCAAGCAAAATTAAGGTTGTAACTGAAGAATCTGCCAAGGACATATTAGTTGAATACGGTATCAGGGTGCCGGAGCATGCATTGGTCTCTGATTCTTCTGAAGTTCCAATAAAGGCACGGCAGGTGGGTTTCCCCTTGGTCGCAAAAATTGTCTCATCTCAAATCTTGCACAAGACTGATGTTAAAGGAGTTAAGACTGATATTAAATCAGAGGAAGAGGCGAGTGAAGTTTTTATGGAGATGTACAATAGGCTAAAGAACCAATACGACGTCAAAGGTGTACTTTTAGAAAAGATGGTTCCTCCTGGAATAGAACTTATTGTAGGCCTTCAGAACGATCCTCAATTTGGGCCCGTTATTATGTTTGGTCTGGGTGGAATAAATACAGAAATTTTTAAGGACGTAGCGTTCAGAGTCCTTCCCATAACTAGACAGGATGCAAGAGAAATGATCGAATCGCTTAAAGGTAAACAGATTTTGAAGGGCTTTCGCGGAGCAGATCCAATAAATATCGAAATGTTAAGTGATGCCCTGGTAGCCATGGGTAATTTGGGAACTGACCTGGCACCATATTACGAGAGTGTTGACTTCAATCCGGTCATTGCCTATCCGAACGATTATTGTGTAGTAGACGCAAAGATAATTCTAAATGAAAATCCTAACCCTAAGACGATTTCAAATGCTCAACCTGACTCATCGTACATTGAAAACTTTTTCAATGCCAAGTCTGTAGCATTGATAGGAGCGTCCCCTGAGAGCGGAAAAATCGGAAATTCAGTACTGGAGAGTTTGACGAAGCATGATTATAAGGGAAAAGTCTTCCCGGTCAATGCAAAAGGATATCCTGAAATTATGGGTATTCCAGCATACCGAAGTCTTGAGGATATAGATGCTCCAATCGACGTTGTTGTTGTAACAGTAGATCTGAAATTTGTTCCTGAGATACTTAACACCTGCGGAAGAAAGAAAATACATAGTATGGTAATTATTTCAGGTGGAGGCAAGGAGCTAGGCGGAGAGCGCGCGGCTATTGAAGAACAAATAAGAAAACTATCGAATGAACTAAAGGTCAGGATTATTGGCCCTAATTGTATTGGCATGTTCAATGGTGAGAACCGCTTGGATTGTGCTTTTCAGGGTCACAAAAGAATGGTGAGGCCGCAAAAAGGCAATGTTGCTTTCCTGTCCCAGAGTGGAACTGTGGGTATTGCATTCATGGAAACCTCAGATTCATTTGGTATGAGCAAAATGGTATCATATGGCAACAGATCGGATGTTGATGAGGCAGATATGATATGGTACTTGTCTGATGACCCTCAAACTAGTGTAATAGGTCTGTACGTGGAGGGGCTAGGAGATGGTCGTAAATTCATGAACACAGCAAAATCAGTCATCAAAAATAGAAAGAAACCTATAGTCATGTTTAAAAATGGCAGGAGTTTGAGAGGGGCCAAGCAAGCAGCTTCTCATACAGGTTCTCTCGGAGGTTCACATGCGGTAGTAAATGGAGCCTTGGACCAGTCGGGAATCATCTCCGTAGACAGTTATGAAGAGCTTACTGGCTCTCTTAAGGCGCTTACGTGGCAACCGATCCCCAAGGGGAATAGAGTTGCCATGGTCACAAACGGTGCTGGACCTGTGATAGCAGCAATAGATCAGTTCGAAAATCTAGGATTGCAGCTTGCTGAATTAAGCGACCAGACAAAAAAGTCGATGAGGGAACATTATCCGCCAACCTATATCATCGGCAACCCATGTGACGTTACTGGTTCTGCAACCGCAGATGACTATGCGTTTGCCATACAGACATTCATGGATGACCCCAACGTGGATATTATTATGCCGTGGTTCGTGTTCCAAGACGACCCTTTGGAGGAATCCATCGTTGATGTATTAGCTAAATATAAACGGCAGAATAAAAAGCCAATTCTAGTTGGTGCGATGGGGGGACCCTTTACTGAAGGAATATCAAAACGGATTGAAGAGAGAAATGTCCCAGTATATAATTCGGTACAAACGTGGGTAACAGCCGCAGGTGCATTAGCTAAGTGGTCTAAAGTTAGTGCGGACAATCCAAAGTCACTAAATTAGTATTGTCTATCTAAGCCATGTATTCTTATGGCAATTTGATACACTGGAAATGAAGGAAAAGGTTATTATATTTATTAATGCCAATTATTTCTAATGGAAAGCGCAATAAGCCAACTCGTGACGATCACACCAAAGGCAGCAGAGAAAGTAGCTGAATTTATGAAACAGGAGGGGAAGAATGACCTTTTCCTTCGGGTCTATGTTTCTGGAGGAGGATGCTCTGGTTTATCCTACGGTATGGGATTTGAAGAAAAATCCGAGGAAGATGATAGAATAATAGAGCAAAATGGTGTAAAGGTGTTAATTGATGACTACAGCCAGAGATACCTGAAAGGTGCGAATATAGATTATATTGAAAGTCTCATGGGTGCAGGATTTAAGATTAATAATCCAAATGTAACCAAGAGCTGCTCCTGTGGACATTCATTTAGTACCGAATAGCCAAGATAAAGCTCTGATTCTTATTTTTGCACTAAGGCCATATTCCTCTGATTTTTGTGGCTTCAACGACCCTCTTGATCGCTAAGAGAGTACTGGCCTTCCGCATATTAACGGTATACTGATCATGTGTTTCATAAACATCTGAAAACGCTTTTGAAATGTTTCTATCAAGCCTCTGGTTTACCTCGTCCTCTTTCCAGTACTCTCGCCTCAAATTTTGCAACCATTCAAAATACGATACCGTTACACCTCCTCCATTTGCCAGGATATCAGGTATTACCATGATCCCATTCTTGTATAAGATATCATCAGCATCAGGTGTTGTAGGTCCATTGGCTGCTTCAGCAACAATTTTTGCTTTGATTTTACCCGCATTTTTACCTGTAATTTGGTTTTCTAATGCGGCAGGTACCAGAATAGTACACTCCATTTCAACCAGATCTTCATTGCTGATCGGTCTAGTCCCAGGGAAACCTACTACTGAGCCTTTCTTTTCTTTGTGTTTCCTTAATGCACCAACTTGAATACCATCTTTATTACTTACCCCTCCGTTAGAATCTGAAACGGCTATCACTTTTGCACCCTGTTCTTCAAGAAATTGTGCGGAATATTGACCGGCGTTTCCGAACCCCTGAACGACGACCGTTGCTGTATTCATGTTAATTTTTAATCTCTTTGCAGCCTCTCTTACAGTAAATGACAATCCTCTACCTGTTGCTTCGGTCCTGCCCAATGATCCACCTATAGCAAGTGGTTTTCCTGTAATAATCTCCGGTTGCATGAAGTTTCCCTTCAGAGCGGAATACGTATCCATAATCCATGCCATTTCCTTACCTCCAGTATACACATCCGGCGCTGGAATGTCAGTCCTGGGACCAATGATATCTGAAATGGCATAAGCATACCGTCTAGTTAGACGCTCTAATTCATCCTCAGACATTTCTTTTGGATTACATATGATACCACCCTTGCCACCACCATAAGGGATGTCAGCGACTGCACATTTCCATGTCATCCACATTGAAAGCGCCTTAACTTCATCAATAGAAACCTGTGGGTGATATCGAATTCCTCCTTTGTAGGGCCCGCGGGCATCGTTATGTTGAGACCTGAAGCCAGTGAATACCTTTATTTCATTATTATCCATTTTAACAGGTAAGGAAACTGTAAGAACTCGTTTCGGGTTTGCTAAGATTTGTCGCATTCCGTCGTCTAATTTTATAAGTTTTGAAGCTTCGTCAAGCTGTTGTACGGCTGTTTGGTATGGATTTATTGCCGAAGCAGTAGAAGATCCTGTCATTACAATGTTGTCAAAAAATCGGTCTATTTAAGTGTTGAACTCTGGCCGACGTGAGTCTCCCTTTATATCGATTGTTTTACTTTTTCTGAGATCTCGATCCGAAGTTGATCATCTGTCTGGGCTAGATCCTTAATACCTAGTGAGTTTGCAATGGTTTCAAGTTTTTCACGTTCTGATGACACAGGTCTAATAATTTTCGGCCCCTGAAAAGAGGCTATTGCGTCAGTGGGCTTTACCGAATCTTCCATTCCCTTCCTAAATAACTGCTGAGCCTTTTCGTATTCTGCAGCGGCTCTTCCAAGAGTTCTTGAAACCTCGGGAACTTTTTTTGAACCGAATAATAAAATCAATCCCACCAATATGATAATAACCCATTCAGAGCCTCCTATATTCATTTGAAAGACTGATATCATCATCGTTCTTAATTGTGCAGAGCGTAAATTAAGGTTTTCGTCGAGCATATCAGGGCAGAGATTGTCATCGCAGCTGGCATTTGATGACTTATCTTGGAAAGATCAGAACCGTTAATAAATGCTTGAACCAGTATTTCTACGGAGCAAATGGGGTATCGGTACCTAGATGATGCAATTACTACTAGATTACATGAATTTATCTCAATGCTTAATGAAGAGTCTGAGAATGGTTCTATCATAGTGGTCGAGGGCAAAAGAGATGTAGAAGCTCTTGCACGCGCGGGATTCAATGGAAATTTAACTGTTTACAATCGTTTCAAAGGCATCACCGATTTTGTTGATAGCCACTCCCGAATCCGTGCTAAAATAATACTACTGCTAGATATGGATAGAACGGGAAAATATCTTACAAGTAGGATTATTTCACAACTTCAATATCGGGGGGGCCATGTCAGCCTGTTTTACAAGAAAGCTTTGGCGAGGATTAGCAATGGAAAAATCAGACACGTAGAAGATCTTTCTGCTTATGCACCTCATTTAGCCGGAATTACAGGAGGCAGGCAGGATCTTTACTTTTATGTTTAATTTAGCAGGCGGATTAGGTAGAATTGACCGTTGTAAAACCGCATTTTATCAGCATATCAATGGTCAAAGCACTTATATTCGAGCCAACACACTTTTAACATTACTTAATAGTAATATGAGGTTAACAAGTTGCCTAATACAGGAATCGTAAAGTATCATGTTAAACTAAAGTTCGAAGTTGACGGATTAGTTGAAAAAGCTGATATAATTGGCGCCATTTTCGGTCAGACCGAGGGTCTTCTTGGGCCAGAGATGAATCTAAATGAGTTGCAAAAGGTGTCAAAAGTAGGCAGGATTGAAGTCAACGTAGATAGTAAATCGAACATGGCAAAGGGCGATGCAGTGATTCCAATGAGTACGGATATTTCTACTGCTGCGCTCATAGCGGCAGCCATTGAGAGTATCGACAAAGTTGGGCCCTTTCAAGCCAAATTTGGGCTTGTAGGCATAGATGACATTAGAGCAATTAAGAAAAAAGTGATCGTAGACCGTGCTAAGAAGATTGTCCAAGAATGGGCAACGAAGACAATCAGTGAAGGAGAGGAAATGCTGAAAGACGTCTATGACGCGAGCAAGCCCGGAAAACTTACTGCCTTTGGCAAAGCGCAACTCGCATGTGGAACAGGCGTGTTTGATT
>Ga0193704_1000016_pt1 | contig 26528 bp, 28 predicted proteins | sample U3m1metaG_FD_143047 | JGI IMG/M metagenome (GOLD analysis project Ga0193704, IMG submission 143047) | Soil microbial communities from a riparian zone of the East river system, Colorado, United States - U3m1 | ecosystem: Environmental > Terrestrial > Soil > Riparian zone | place: USA: East River... | reverse complement strand
CTGGTATGTACTAGCGCAACGCGATACCTTTCAGCAAACGGAGCTAATAGATCAGCTATACCCTCTTTTTCAATAATAATGATAGCAATTCCCTTCGTTGCAAGTTCCTCAACGTTGTCTATTTCTACAGGATATGACTTGCCTTCGTAGAGCATTGTAGCCCTTGTACCTGCTATTATTCCTAGTTCTTCTCTGTTAAGACCAAATAACTGCTGACACATTTCGTTAATTTTAGAGGTTAGACCTTTTCTAGTGTCACCCCAAGTTTTACGTGGTTTGAAGTCGTCTTCTACCATTATGGGTCTTATGCGATACCATACACCAGACTGAGTAATTTTGTCAGTAATTTTTAAAGACGGGTTTGCTTGAATCTTATTATACCTTTCTTTGAGGAAATCTTCCAGGTACAGTATTGCTGGTGTCTCTCTCGAAAAACTAAAGTTGAAGACTGTGTGCTTTTTTCCATGATATGATGGTATCTTATTTGCCAAGTTTACAACAGTCTTTGCAATCTCATCAGCGTATGGTTTCAAATCAATCTTTGTCTTACCAGCAGAGCCAAGCCAATCAGGGACCGGTGTCCTCAGGTTTATTGCAACGACGCAAGGAAATCTTTTCTTTGCTGTGTGATATGAACTTGTATTGAAGCCACACTCGTGTAGAATATCGTTAACACTTGTAGCATCTCTGGTATTACCTTTTTTATCCAGCCACCTATAGGGATAACCTTGAAAATATCCTTCCCCTCCATCGATGCTAGGAGTGGAGTTGATGCTACCAATGAATTCCACTTCGCCAGCATGCTTTTCATCCAGGTCTGTTCTGGGGGCTATTACCACTTCAAGTGCATAATTAAACTCTCGAGTACCGTCATTATGATGTCCGGTAATTACTTTAGCCTGCGCTTTCTCTTTATCGATGGCATAATTCTCTGCTATATTATCGATTAGTTGCTTCTCACGCTCTGCCTTATTATATGGTAGTTTGTACTTTGATTCAGGTTGCATCCGTTTTCTTAATGTTTCATACAACTCTTGGATTAGTACGGGACTCTTAGATAGCTCATGGACTGTCATCTGTTTGAACTTGTTAGGTAAGCATTTCACTTCTCTGAATGTGGCTAGTGCTTCTGATACAGAAATCGATTTATCGGTGATTACTCTGATGAATTCTCTGAAGTGGCCAGGTTTATGGTAGTAAATACTATCCTGCATTACTTGTACTTGTTCAGCCCCTCAATTCTAAGACTGAAATCAGTCTGTATTTTCATGATCTTGTATTTCTTATAGTATTTTTCCAATTTGTTCAATAACATTTGTTCTTCGGCTATAGTATCGTTCTGACGTGTGTTATAATTATAAGACGTCACAGTATGTCCGCAGTCGATAGGTAAAGCAATTTCAACCTCTGAAAAATCTGGGGCATCGAATTTGGTTGGTGGTTTTATGTCAGCATAATACGTTTGATTGTCTATATCGACTACGATGAACGCCTTTATTTGCTTGTCATCAAATCGAAGTATTAATGGTTCCAGCCATTGCTTATCTTCAAATGAAAGTTCTGGGTTGTCGTTACTTGTCCATGATGCATAACCCATTCCCAAGCTTCTTTTTAGAAAATCACCTAAAGAGCCACAAGTCTCCCTGTGTTGATTTCGTTTTGTACTAACCCACTGGTTGAAATCAAGGATGCCTTCAAGGTCTTCAAAGACCTCTATGTTATCTACATTTGAGTTTCTTACTGCCATACGAAACATCAGCTTATCATTAATGTTTGGTATTGGGTCTAAGTTTACACATACTGCAATCTTCCTTGCTTCTTCTGAACTATTAGGATAGTAATCGTTTAACGAGTCGTAGCCATTATCCATCAACTCTTTCATAGCGAATATAGGCCAGTCTCTCTGTAAATACGATGTCTGGTTTTCTATGCCTTTGACGGTGATATAAGCCATTGATTGCTTGGTAGATGTTGATGTTGGTCCTTTCTTGGGCTTAATGGGGCTAATAATAGGGGGGTCGGCTTTTTTCTTGATTTTTTTGGCTTTGACATCTAGTAGCCTTGCGTCCTTAAGTTCCCCTTCTTCTTGCGGCTCTTGTGTTTGGCTAGTCATAGAGGATCACCGCCATGCAATAATTTCTGCATTATTTTAAAGATGAACTGTCCCGTATATTAGGCTGTCGTATGTGTATACTATACTACGACATGTAATACTTAAAAAGATATGTATTACTATTTGTTCAGATATTACGTGAGACAAGCAGTCAAGAAACCAGATCGAGAAATAACAGACCTACAGAAAAGAATACTAAAGCATGTATGCATGAGAAAAAATGGAGACTACAAGACTTTATCGAAGGCAACAGATAGAGATAGGATAACACTGTTGCAAAGTTTACAATCATTAATAAAGCATCGTCTTGTAGAAAAAGAAAATACTAGTGTTGATCGGAGAAGAATTAAGCTTATCTTTAAGCCAACAGATAAAGGGAAAATATATGCTTCAACATCTCTAGGAATTGATGATGACGCTATTAGAAATGCACAGTCTGACGATAATGAGAGAATGAGATATGATGAATTCATTGAACAGGTACCCAATCCAGCAGAACGTAAAAGAAACGACAAGCGAGTGAAGGAAGATCTGTTGCAAGAAAATCTCTTCCAGGATGATGGCAATATACCAGACATGGACAAGTTATTAAATCAGTTACTTAGGGTAAGATTATTAAAATTTGTAAAAAGCAGGAATTTTGATATCAATGAGCTATTTACTCCTGTAGGCACGAATACACTTAAGGCAATATCTGCTCCAGGAGAAATTAAGGAATTTAAGAAGCTTCTGATATTACTAAGAAAAAACCTTGATTCAACTATCAAGAGTTTGTCTAATGATTAGGAGGGGGCACTGATAATCTATACAACTCACCAATCTTTTGATGATTTCTAGTTTTTACTGCATACTTGTTACTAATTGGGATTTCTATTAGGGGCCAAATATTCAAAAACCTTAATTCATTGCGTCCTTCATTAGTCATAACACTACGTGATTAGGCCCCACCTTGGATACAGTAATGTTCAGATATCGTGACAGGTGTAATTAGTCTCCAAATATTTTCAACGTGCTTTCTCCTTGTTGTGTGAGGATAACATTGCTTTGCCTACCTCTGTATTCCACTTCCACTAAAGGATTATCTGACAAGCCTATAATGCTAATAGGATTTAGCAATCCTTTTATTTTGCTGTGTTTTGCTGCACTTGATAGATTTTCATTAATTACGCCTTTTTCTTCTAGTTTGTCTATAAGTGCACTTTTCTTTATGCTTCCATGGTTTGTATTTTTTAATATTTCTAGTACAAGAAAAGTTTCTGGCTTAGGCTTGTTAATAGAATATAGCGTGATAATCCCTCAGCTCAAATCAACCCAAAACAGGAATGCTCTTGCCAATTTCTCATCTATTATCAACTATCTCTACGAGAAATATGGATATAGAATTAAAGGTCATGAAATACAACAACTAGGTTCAAATATTATGAAAATGACACTATCTGAACGTACTAGTATCATTTCATCCTTCTGTGCCAAGAATGAAATTGAATATTTGACTTATCATGCTCCAATCATTATCCATAATATTTTCGATGAGAGATGGCGGCCGAGAATATAGAGTCAATACTTATTACAATTAAAGAAGCAGAAAAAGTATTTTCTGATGTGCATCTAAGAAATAAAATTATCGTAGTTTTTCATCTAACAAATTTTATCTCTAAGCAATTGCTAACTGTGATTAGTCACTGGTCTATACCCTTTGTGTGTCCAGACAGTAGACTGATTGTTATCATTTCACTACTTGCAGTGAAATATCTGTACTGGTAGTAATAGAATAACTATGCTGCATCACTTCGCCAACATTCAACGATGTCATGAATAAGTCTATGAATATTAGTCCTACTTGCTGTCTCATCATTAGCTACGATTGCATGATGTAAACGTAGATGCTCTTCTATCTCCTGCATATTATTGGTGTCTACACTGGTACAATACCTGCATTTCATCTTAAAAGGAGAACAGTCAATGCAAAAATATTAGAGTTACTATTAGAAGCATTGCTATAGAAAGTTGGGAAATATACCATCATTTTCAAGTAGAACTAAGGAAATGAGTCAGGTCAATTTTTTAGAATAATTAATCTTTTTGTCAGGCCAGCCCTACTTTGTTATTTAACAGAATAGGGTTAAAAACATCCAAAAAAGAATGTGTAGCAATGAAAAAACCTGTATTCATAATAAGTTTCTAGAAATAAACCATATGATTGATTTCAAATCAAGTAAATATAATATTTTTTGTAAAGCTAGACAGAAAGTGCATATTTGAATTCTGTATGATTGGCACCAAGTTCTTGTATTTAGACTGTTGACACGAAAGTAGTAGTAGTAATAATAGTAATCGGGTCAACTAGCGCACAAGAATTAAAGACACAAGCAAATAAGAAAAGTTCTACTACAGACAAATTTCTTATGAAGATAAGGAATACGGCTTTACCATTCAATATCCAGCAAATGGGTATTTTGAATGAGATCAAATGGCATCTACTATTGCATATCCGAATTGTATGTGACAGACTTAAATCAACAACAAATAAGGTCCAAGTACCAAATAACAAGTCCTTCTTGGGATACACCACGAAAGAACTAATGTCCATTCTCCTATGAGCCTTCAAAGATTCTTCGTTCGGCCTCATCGATATCGTAAAGCCTGTATACAATATCATCAATTTGTTTATCAGTTCTGGTTGTTCCCTCTTCTATTTGCCCTTTCATCTGTCTCTTCTCCTACCATCACAATCGCCTATCTCTTACAACAAAAAGATGGATACTAAAATTGTAATATAGTGCTATAAATTTTAGCCATGGTTGCTGTGTTGGCATTATTTGCTTTAGTTTCAAGAGTTGATGATTACTTCGATAAGGAGAGCTTTATGCCTTTTGTAGGGATATTGTAGACAAAATGACAACTTATCAAATCGCTATTCTCTACACTATACAGAATATCTGTTGTTTAGAATGCGCCTGATTCAGAGTGATAATTTTCGATTTGGATTGTAGCATGCGAAATCCTGAATTTCTTTTCAAGAGAAGAATTTATGTCCTTTAGAATTGCCTGTGATTTGTTTGGATCAATTACAACTACATGAGCAGATAAGGCGTTCATACCAGATGTTATAGTCCATATATGCAACTCAAAGACCCCAGTTACACCTTTTATCTGGAGTATCGCGTTTTTCACTTCTTCATGAGAAATATTAGCTGGAACACCCTCCATCAAAATGTGAATTGACTTTTTCATCAAAGACCATGTTCTTGGAAGTATAAACAATGCTAGTCCGATACTGATTAATGGATCAACCATATAAAATCTAGTGACAAGCATTATTACAGCAGCAGCAACAACTCCAGCAGAACCTAATGCGTCGCTAAAAACTTCTAAATATGCGCCCTTGATATTCAGACTTTCTTCTTCTCTTTCGTTATGATGTGAATCATGGGAATGTCCTTTGAGAAGTAACATTCCTATCAAATTCACAGCTAAGCCGACAGTGGCTACAATCAACATTGGAAAGCTCTGTATCACTGGTGGTTCTAAAATACGCTGATACGCTTCATAGAGTATGTATATAGAAATCAATATCAATACAACACTATTCGCAAGTGATGATAGAATCTCGATCCTGTAGAACCCATACGTTCTTTGAGGAGTAGGTGGTTTACGAGTATAATTAATCGCAAATAGAGCTAACGCAAGGCCGCCAACATCTGTAAGCATATGTCCTGCATCAGCAATTAAAGCTAAGCTACCTGTGAATAGGCTAGCAATGAGTTGTACTGCTAGATAGGCAGAAGTAAGTAAAAGTACAACTTTGAGCTTTTTTATTCTATATAGTGACAGATTTTGTCTTGTACCCATTGACTGATCAATTCTTGTGGATTTGCTTTCTTCTTTTAATTCCCAATATGCACACTTCTTTTTATCATTAATCCTCTAGTTAACATTGATATTTAACCAGGTTGTTACGCTCTGAAAGGACGATGTAGTTCATAAGTCTGGTCAACGCTGCCTCTACTTTGTAAGGAGCTGTTTACTGTATATTTGCTAATATGTTGTAAATCTTCATTAATTCCTGTTAATTGTTTGAGTTTTTCATGAAATCAGGAGCATGATTGATTGATTGATTGATTGATTGATTGATTGATTGATTGATTGATTGATTGATTGATTGATTGATTGACCCTCATGATGTTAGTACTCCTCTTTTCTTTTATGCAGTCCTTTTTAGCCCAATAGACATTACTCATACGTGGTCTAAACTAGTAATATCATAACATAATTTGTTGATTTTATTGTTAACTAGAATGTTATGTACCCAAGTTTACTCACTCATTGTTTCTTTAACTTCGCTATAACTGGCTTGACTAAAATCCTGATAGAAATGTACAACTGCGCTAAATGGATATGGGGAGTGCATGACTTCTACCTCAGCTATAACATTCTTTACAATTTTGTTTTACCTTTAACCATTGTGCAGCAGATAAAATCGTTGCTCCAGTTGCAATGCCATTATCTACCAAAACCGTCTTTCCTTGCAACAACACACCGTCGTACTCTTTTCTCTCTCTAAAGCTCATAATTCTACATGTGACCTTTTATTCTTTCAATTTGCTTTTTTACTAATTCGTTACTAATTCGTTAAGATAAAAACACAAAGCAAACATTAATACATTTTATATTTTAGTCCTGCTTCGCAATTGAGTTAGCTTAGTGCTAATGATACTACCCAGGATTCCTGTTGTCATAGCTGGTATAATAATCAGAGGATATATTTTACCGATCATTCCAAAATATATGGATCCAGTGAGGCTTGGCCAAACCGATTGCGGATTTGATAAAACTTCGTTGTATGTATGAGTTATCAAAGGATAATAGAGCGTAAAGAATGTTACACCAAGGACAGCACCTGCTATGTAATTTACTATCTTTGTCTTTGCTGATAAACTAGATAGTAATGCATCCATTGCTAGAATTGGAATAAAATTTAGGATGTAAAATGGGATCGTTGGAACCAAATATTTGTTTGGAAGCAATGCTGTAGTTAGGTTGACAACAATAAAGATCGTACCAGTAATAGAAAGTATACCAAATCTTTTTGTCAGTCCAAACGAAGAACACAAGATAAAAGATACGATAAATGGAAAGGCTAATGTTGCAATTATTGCGGCTAGTATCGGATCAGGATTAAATTTGAAATATTCTGTATCTGAAAATGGTAAAGACAGCATATGAGTTAGTCCAGATATGGTAATCCAGACTGGAACAATTCCGATGACTACCAGAATATTTGATATTGTATGTCTTTTATTATTTTTTGAATCCACTATAGAAGAACTAGATGCGGCAGTGGAATCTAATCCGCTGCCTCTATAAATATCCGGAGTATTGCTTAATGATAGCATTCCCAATAAAGCTCCGATACTGCTTAGTACCATACCTATTGTAAGTACAGCATGAGATGGACTTAGCAAGCCGTCCAAGCCAAAAGCCAAATGCCAAGCATAATCAAAGGGCCCTGCTGCAACTAACATAATGGCTCCTATGGTTACTAATTTAACAGCTAACGGCATAGGATTGTAATTATCATCTTTATGCTTAGTATTATTGGAATTACTGCGAAAATAGCGTAGCGTCACTATTGATCCAAGTAAAACTATAGCCACTCCTGTGTATAAGCCGGCATGAGGAGGAGAAGAGAATGTTTCAGGTTTATTCAAAAGATGATTTGTGATATCCCAACTGCCGGAGCTTGCAGCTAATAAAACACCAAGGCTTACTAACATAAAACCCGTAATAGGGCTTCTGATCTTTTTATTAATATGCAGCATTAGTTGCATAGTGGATGGAATATTGCTATTAGTACCATTGCTGCTGTTTTTTCTAAAGAATGTTTTAAAATTATTATTCATAGCATGTACTAATTAGCATCGTCGCCTTTATATCCATCTGATCACATATATATATCGAAAAGTAAGAGAAATCACATCTACTTCCTCTTTCCTTTTGAAGTTTAGATCGAATCATTTTTATCCTATTCTGTTAGTCTTATGTAAGACTAGGACAATATTCTTTTTGCAACTTGTGAATAAAATAACTTGTTTGGTATAAATGGTCTCAATCTTAATGCTAACTTTTCTTTGCTAGAGCCGATAATATACCTATGTTTTGGAGTTAACGAACGAATAGCTTGATCAATTACATTTGCTACAATCTTTGCTGACAAACCAGAAGGAATATTATTTAGATATTTATTATAAGCATTAGAGAACCTTGATTTCTTCTTTTCTATAATTGCAAGCTTTAATCTTATTACTCTATAAATATCTGTTTCGACTACACCAGGATTAATATTTATGACTTTGATATTTGTATTCCATAGTTCCATTCTAAGTGCATCTGATATTGCTTCTAATGCATGTTTTGTAGCTGAATAAGCCCCAATCAATGGAAGAGATATTAATCCTGACAATGAACTAACATTTACAATTCTACCTTCTTTTCTTTGCATCATTAAAGGCAACACTTCTTTTGTGAATTCTACAAGACCGAAGAAATTTGTTTCGAATTGAGCTCTGAGATCCTCTATAGTTATATCCTCAATTGCTCCTGGTTCTACGTACCCGGCATTATTTACTAGACCAAAGATTGTTTTTTCGCTAGAAATAGAAAGTATATTATTAAGTACTTCTTCAAACTTGTCATACCTAGTAATATCGAATATAACTGGAAAATATTGATCATCCTTCAAGTTGTATGAAGATAGTTCAGAAGACAATGCAAGGAGTTGGTCATATCTTCGTGACAAACCAAAAACCTGGTAACCCGATTGGACAAGTCTGATAACTGCGGCCTTTCCGATTCCACTGGAAGCTCCGGTAACTATGATTGACTTCAACTACATAAGATTGAACAAATGTATACAAAAACGTTAGTAAGGTTATGCGGTTTACTGTTATGTTCCTTATTGTAAATATTGCAAAACAGGTGATTATACTCATGTGGGTTGTGTTGAATAGCAAGGTGTATGGTGAATAGACAAAGCAGTTGAAGAGTGGAAACGATAGAGGACATCATAGGAAATTAAATTGGTTGATTCAACAGTAGGCAGATCCATTCCATGCATTGATCTTAGGTATATTGTTGAATTTTTGCAGGTGTCGTGTTGTTTATTTCTTGAAAAATCTGAATCGACGTATCTTCTTGACAGTATCAAAATAAGACAGACGTATCTTCGTCTTGATGATATCAGAATAAGACGACCAAAATAAATGCTTTGATATTATTATATCTGCAAATCTCCATCCTATCTTTATCATATATGGTGTGATAAATGTTGTAATCACAGTCATTGTTCCAATCATCGGTAGCAAAAACGAACTAGTGACACCACTATCTGCCCCTCCTTTAGCAACAACTAAGGCTAGTTCTCCTCCTGAAGACGATAATCCGAACCCTGTTCTGAGTGCGGTCAACATACTGAATCCCTGCAACTTTGCCGCTAGAAATACTGTAAAGAATTTTGCTGCTATTGATACTACCACTAATACAATAGCAGGTATTATAAAGATGGGAAGTTGTCTTATATCCATCAAAGCACCAACAGAAACAAAAAATATAGCAGCAAACATATCTCTAATAGGTAGTGCTAGAACTCTTGTAACTGAATGCACTTTTGATTCTGCTATTAGCACACCAGCAAAAAACGCTCCGGTAGCAACAGAGATACCAATCTCAAACGCAATAAATGACAAACCAAAAGCTACGCCAAGAACTGCCACTATAAGTAAATCATGTTGATTTGTGCCGCCAACGTAGTTGACAAACTTTGGTATTGTTCTGGAGCCTATTATTATCACACCAGCAATAAACGCCAATACTGTTCCAATAGTTGTTGCCAGCTCTACGATAGATAAGTGAGCCCCTCCTGTAGAAGTAGCAGATGATGCTACAGACTGCAATATTGCTAAGATAGAAATAATAATAATATCCTCGATCACAGCAACACCTAAAATCACGGTAGATGCTTCTTCTTTTACAATGTCTAGTTCTTCTAGTATTCTCATGACTATGACGGTGCTTGTAACCGATATTGCTAATCCCAAAAAGAGGCTATTAAAAAGGGAATAGTGTAGCCCTTGAAGTCCTACTATAACACCTATTACAAGAGTTCCTAATGCTTCAGCTAACGCAATTAGAAACGCTTTCTTACCAATGTTTCTGAGTTTTTCTATAGGAAATTCCATTCCAACAACAAACAACAATAAGATGATACCAATCTCAGCAAATAAATTTAGAACATCTATATTAAGAACTAAACTAAATGGGGGCGTATAAGGACCGATAATCATTCCTGCTATAATGTAGCCAATAACCATAGGCTGCTTTAATTTGTAGGAAGCCAAAGCCATAACCGAGGCTACAACCATAATTACAGTAAAATCCTGAACTACGTTACCAATCTCAATAGCAACCATGAAACATCTCCTTAGGGAATTAGATTACTAAGAATACCTACTTATTTGCATCGCTTTCTCCTTAAAAGAAATAAGGATAATGATGCGGATATTTATCTGGGGCAAGATAATATGTTGTGATATATAAAATATCTTGTGATAGTAGTTTAGATGCAGATATATGAAGAGCTTCAAAAAGAAAGAGAAAAAGAGTTGCTAGTTTTCAGTCTTTATCTTTTGAGGTCATTTTTCCTGTCTTTTAGTTGAGATTCTTTTATTTCTTGCTGCCAGGTATGAATAAGGGTAACTTCTACTGATTTTGTTTTAGAGTAGTCCGCGATAGAAGCAGATCTATTGCTTAAAATAAATGCATATGCATCACTTATTAATGGTTTAAAAACATCATTAACTCTTATTCCACGATTACTATAATACGGCTTCATATCTTCGTTACTGCTGGCATCACTTTTCCAAGCTGGAATCTGTTTTCTGCTAATTATCAAAACCTCTATTTCATTATTTCCATTCTTTACTTGTATATCAAAAGATAGCCTATAATCAAACATAAGAATTAAATTTACACCAAAATACAGTATCTCGTAACCATTAGAATTCCCAGCTGGTATATTGAATTCATTAATATTTCTCATAACATGTGAAAGAACTTTCATTGTGGTTGCAAGTATATAGACATCAGTCAAAGTATAGAATGTTTACTTCTGTTAGATTTGTAGGCTACAACCAATCTTGTGTCTATCGTCTTTCATCATTACAAGAGTCTGACTGAACTTATGAAAAGGTTCAAAAGTAAAAAGAATAAAAATATTGTTTCAGCTGAATCAATGGTGTTGAGAAAAGATTGGTAAGCTGGTGATTGCTTTATCTTCCACCACTACTACCCATAGTCCCATTAGCTGCAAGCTTCTATACGGTATCTTCTTCTACATCAATCGTAGCCCTGTCTGACTCTTAATGATTGCAGATCAGTTTCAAATCCGGACACTCGTTGTTATCCTTTGATGATGATAATGGTTACTTTTCCTCATACTATGAAATGTTCTAGGCTAAAGTGTAGAATTCCCTATTTATTTCATAATTTACTTCTGTTGCAGTGAATAGCGACTCTCCTCCTTCTTCTCCTACTGAAGGAACACCACCGCCAGCAGCAGTAACTAGATCGTTATCTCAAGAATTCTTTGACTTTCTCAAAGTATTTGGAATAATTGGTTTAGCAATCGCATTTGTAATAGGTGCAGCAGCATCTAAACTTGTTACCGCGTTAGTAACAGATATAATTGATCCTATTATCGGCTTTTTTTTACCCGCAGGGAGCTTAGAGAACATGTCAGTCAAAGTAACAAATGTATCAGGTTCCATAACCGAATTTAAATATGGTGATTTAATTTCCAACATAATTGACTTTGTAATTATTGCATTTATAGTATTTCTAGCATACAAACAATTATCTAGATATAAGTTAGTAGAAGATAAATCAAAACCCGAGAATAAGTAAATGAACCTCATAGACGACACTCAGTATGTTATATTCTACTAGATTTGGATTCAGATGTGTGTACGTACAGACTTGCTCCACATACTCTATAGATAAGAGTAAAGATATCCTATTAGCATTAGCTAGAAATTGTTATGCAATGAAATTCGATCTACTTACCAAACTACAGTAGTAGAGGATGATCTTAGGACTGTATCTGACAAACCCAAAGATCATGACGTGGATGTAGAAAAACGGATTGGCTTAGCCCCGTTCCCCTTTAGTTAGCAACTAAGGATTTCCTACTTCCTCCTCAGCTTAAAGCATCATCTTCATTTATTTTAGGAAAAGAATCCTGTCATCAAGTATTAGATAGGGTGGAATCTTGTCCAACTCTTCTCTCTTCCAATGGCAGCTATAACAAAAGCTGCATTTTATACATGTAAATTGGCTCCTGTTATTACAGCTAGAGCATTCTTTATACTTAGAATCAAACGTATCTCGTAGATACTGGTGTTGTAGTTGAGAGCGATTGTACTGTCTCATGTGTCAATCCCCTTTGAAGTGGGGTTTTGTGATAGAAAAATTCCTCTAGCTGTAAATAATATCCATACTGAAGAGTGAATACGTTTACCCATAACTGTAATTCCACCAAGTAGAGCAGCCATTGCCACTACAATTGTGTATAGTCTTTACAGAAATATATTAAATACGGAAAAATAACATACTAAATTACATCTTATGATTATTCAGTAGATAGTAGAGTGGAAGTCTTAGTTAATAATTACACATCTTATTTCTTATCTTCTTTCAACCTTCTGCATCTAGCTATCATAGTCACAAGTTGATCTGAAGAATGGGATAACGATCAAGCTAGACTTGTTGACAGTACCACTGTTGTGGATGATGCTACCAGGTTCGTATCAGAAATAACTAAGGAGAGAGAAACTAAATTAATATACTCAGGATATTCTATCCTTTTATGAAAAATTGAAAAAAAATTCTGGTGTATAAGGTTAGTTAAAGTTAAATTGAAAAAGGATCTGTATTCTATTATTCATTTATTTGTCTTCTAGTCCAAGCCAACCATAGCCTTTGGATTCAAGTTCTTCCGATAACGCTTTGTCAGCTGTTTTAATGATCTTTCCCTTTGCCATAACGTGAACCTGATCGAGCTTTTTAAGATACCTAAGTATTCGAGCATAATGAGTTATTACAATAACACCTGCGCCTGTTTCGATTAATTGGTTAATTGCTTCTGCAACAGACTTTACTGCATCGATATCCAAACCAGAATCTGGTTCGTCAAGAATTGCAATATTAGGTTTCAGAACTAGCATTTGCATTACCTCCGATCGCTTTTTCTCTCCGCCAGAGAATCCTTCATTGAGATATCTTCCAAGAAATGTTGGATCAAGTCCTACCGCGTCCAAGTTCTTCTTTACATACTCATGAAATTCCCTAACCGTGAGGAAAACCTCTCTATTTTTCTGATCTTCTCCTAATGATTTGTTTAAAGTATTATATGCATTTCTTAAAAAGTGACTATATCCTACACCTGAAATTTCTGTTGGATACTGGAAGCCTAGGAACAATCCTTTCTTTGCTCTTTCGTCGGTTGATAAATTAATAATACTGTTGCCTTTAACGAGAATATCTCCAGATGTAATTGTATATTTTGGATGTCCTAACAGCACGTTTGCGAAAGTGCTCTTACCTGAACCGTTTGGACCCATAATTACGTGAACTTCATCTTTGTCTATTTTTAGATCGAGGCCAGTTAGAATTTCTTTTCCATCGATAGCAGCGTGCAAATCTCTAACCTCTAAGAATGACATATATAAGTAGTATATTCCACACATAATATAAGGATATATGTAAATGTCGCGAAATTGGTGACATAATAATTAGTACAAGCATAAGTTCATGACGAATATAACTTTCAAATAGGAAACAATTGAAAACCAGACTAGAAAGATTAATGCTGGCGATTTATCATACTTTCCTCCTTTACCCTTAGGCGTTATCCTTTTCTCTTTACATTCTCATTTGTCAAAATACCGTTTGTGGCTTCTTCCGACTTTCAGGCCAGTATATTGTTTCCGTTTAAACTCCTTGTATTCATATTCATTATAAGTTTTGGAAATATCTTCTTTAGATATATTCTGCTTCCTTTCAATCGTTTCTTGTTGCATATACCCTTGGTATACACTAGAATATTTCAAAATATCAATGATCTGAGGAAACTGGATAGTCTGAATTTGAGTGAAAAAAAATTGGTTTGGGGGTATTATTGTAGATTTAGATTTTCTTTTTTCCTTTGTTAACAGCTTTTTTCTTTTTACCCTTTATCTGAGTACTGGTCTTCCTTTTTTTGATGCTTCTCCCTGTCCTTGGATCTTTGCCTTGGGCTCTTTCAACTGCCGCAACGTATGCTGATGCTCGTTTATCTGATAGTCCTTTCTTTTTCTTGATGGCCTTTTTTGCAGTATCAAAACTCTTGTAAGATTTCTTGCCTAGTTTTACGGGCATAGTTAGAATTAGAAGTTATGAAAATATATCTTTTTCTCAGTGATCATAAGAAGAATGAAAATAAGCAGTAGCAGTAAATTAAAAAAAGGATTTTTCAATATCTTACAAAAAATAAGAGGAGATTTATTAAGAAGATGCTGCAAGCTGTTTGGCTAATCGTGTACACAATTGAAGATGTCTCCGTTCTTCTCTCAGAATTGAATTGACTGCAGTGGAGAATTGTTTATTTTTAACCTTCTTTGTTGCCATTGTACTTAAAACTTCATAGTGTGTTACTTCTCCGCCTTCAGCAAGGCACAGAAATTCTATTGCTTCAGAAGAATCGGGGTCCTCGCCAAGATAGGTATTCATCATTTGGGAAACCTTTTGTTCGGTTTCTTCTGCCGATTTTTGGATATTTTCAGAATTCAATCCTTGTGACTGTGACAACTTCTGAACCAATTCTTCAAGCTTTGTCTGATGATTGTTTGCTTCTTTTCTCATTTTATCTAATTTAGGCTTCATTCCTGCTTCATCCAATAATCCTTTTGAGTCTAGTTCTTGAACTGCTTTTTGAGCAGCCATCTCTAAACCAAGAGCTTCGCCTATCTTTTGTTCAAGCTTAGCTTTGCTATCTGTTGACATGTTCTGTAATGTGGAGATAATTGTTTATAAGAATAGTAGAAGATAAATAGACCCCCCTTTTATAATAAACAGGGGATTTTTTTAAAGATCGGTAGATCGTAGTAATTTGTATTTTTCTTGCTATCCCAAATATTAGATTGAAATATAATATAAATTACTATTGGAGCTAGCAGAAAGCAGGAAGACAACTATAGTCCAAACATATTTGTTTTTTGTAATTCTTCACGATAAGTCTAAAAGGAAAAAAGATGACGCGCTAGCGGTGGGAGAACTCCACCTCAAATCATTTGTCTTATCTAGCTGGTTAATTGCCTGGGACTGTCCGTGCACTATCGTGTCCGTGTACTGGATCAAGAAGGTTTCGACATTTAAAATTTTGCTTTATACAAGGGTCAGTTTCGTCAAAATGTCTTTGTATCTCTTGCTGTCTGATCAAACATTCTAGCAGTATTATGAGTGCCTGTTCTTAATAATTCCTTTGAGTTATCCTTTGTTTGTTCCACCGCTGCTTTGAAAGCATCCAAATTAGCAAATATCATGTTATTTACTAGCCTTGTTGCAGCTATCGTAATGTTTGCAAAGCCACTGACCATATTTGCATATGTCTCTGTTAAGCTCCCTGGAATCATCCAATTATTCCAAACCAGTCCATTAGTATTCTCTACATATGGTAGCCATTGTGATTGACATAAGTTTATAATCTCTTTTTGAGATTCTATTTGATTCTCTGCTATTGCTCTGGCAGCTTCGATAGTTTGTTCTTGATAATCATTAACGATTTGCGTATAACGGGTAATCTCCCTTCTACTGTCCTTAGCTAGCGTTCTGATAATATCTTTAGTCCGATCTAAAGATTTGATGACTGCGTCCTGTTGTTGCTGCAGAACAGATATCGACGCTGGTATTCTTGTTTTTCGCTCTTCCTCTTCTATTACATTTTCTAATTTGTCTGCAACTTTTGCAGCTTCTTTTCTTACACCTTTATCATCTGCCAAGGTGGCTATTCTCTCAGCTTGTTTTTTCGCGTCTTCTTTCTCTGTTGTGGAGCTATCTCTCTGCTCTTTTCCTGATGACATGAATTCTATGGCATGATAACCTATTTAAAGACTGTAATAATGGTTAATGATGGTTAAGACAGCTATAATTAAAAATTAATGAGTTTATAAAAACAAAGAAATGAATTTTTAGTTCTGTCCCATTTTCTAGTGTAAATTATAGGTGTTCAGATTTGCCATTTAAGATCCGGCCTAAAAGATCCAAACTTTACCTGATCATAATAGACCATTAAATGGGCTCAGCACAGAACATGCACTTAGTTTGAGAAAACTCAGAGATAATATAGCTGAGAATACTAACTAATTTAAGTGAAAAGGAGGTGCTGCTTTCATAACTTATAGATAGATAGGTCATACGTTGACCGACTCTTATCTTTGTTACCCCAGAGCAATCCTCTTAACTACTTGCTGCGACGTCAAGTCAATCTAGGCCAAGTTGCTTCATCATTCCAACTTGGTCATAGAAAAGATTCTCCTGGTCAATCTGGCCGTTCTTCCAGTAAGCAACTGTGCAAAAGTCGACTTGAAACTTCTTGTTTGTAGGTAGAATCGTTTTCCCTTGAGGACTCATTATGGAACCCTTTTGAGTGCCTGAGAACATGGCAATTGAACAAGTCCAGTCACCTTGACCAAAGAGCACCTTATATGGATCGTTTTCGACTTGGTTGTCAGGAAATATCTTAAACATTTCAATACCTTCATTTCGATGTGCATTTAGACCTCTCGTTGGCTTAGGTTGACCTGGCCGTCTTACTATGACATCCTCGGTATGAAGTTTACTGAATGTATCCCAGTCTTGGCTGTTCCATGCATCATCTAGTGTCTTCATTAGTCGCATGTTTTCTTCAGGACTCATGATCTCAGTCTACTCAGCAAAGTAAATAAAAATAACGATTTAGAACACAGAGCAAAATGGGTTTTCAGCACATTATGACTACCCTTTGCTAAGAAATACTACCTACCCTCTTTTTATTTTTTAACTTCATTTTGAATATAATATTAGTAAGGTTGTATGTTATCAGGAATTCACTATCAACATACACCAGCAGATCCGAACCTCACTAACATCATTCATGGATGAGAAAAAAGTAGCGATTCATATAGTCAAGGTACATTCTGATGCTCTGTGTGAATTGATACCGATTGTAAGAATTATTGGACATTTTAATTTATTTTCCCATGAACCACGCTTTACTGTATGCTACTACCGTGGCCACTATTGCTGCCACTATGCGGAAATTTTTTATCATAACATACGTTGGCATCGTCTAAGGTGAATTGTCCATTCTTATTGGCTTCTCTTATTACACAATTGAAATATCTAGTTAGTGCAAATGCAGGATAGGCAATACTTGACGCTATTATGAGGGATGTGGCCACAATCGCACCAATGATTGAGAGCATTACGGTTTTGTTAGAAAAGTAGTAGGACATACTTACTGCATGAATTTATTTATAATATAATATAAGAGATGATATGCAAATTTCAGTTTGTTCTTTATCATACTCTGATCTAGTTTACTGATAAATTAAAATTCCCTCTAGGAAAGTGTTGCTTTATTTGCGCCAGGGATAGTTTTTTACCCCCCACGCCAATTTATATGGTATAATCTTAAATAGCGTAGTTGGATATTTGAGGGACAATGAATTGTAGTGGCAAGGCAAAGGAATCAAAAAAAACATTGCTCGTCACTTTTATGACGGCTTCTTTAGTAATGGTAATTACTACTGGCGCTCATAGTAATTTGATAATATCTTCTTCTGCACTTGTAGTAAAGACGAAAGGTAATAGCAGTAGTGGTAAAGTAGGAGGAGCTGTTCCCTTGATCCCTTTGAATTCAGGAAATCCGAAACTTGACCAACAGATTAATCTATTCTTTAAATGTATAAAGAAGACTGGTCATACTGGAGGACTCAAAGGAGAGCCAAGTAGAGAAGAAGTTGATAACTGCTATAATCACATATTTGTTAACGGGGATTTGTCTGGCTCAAGGAATACATATACTAGCAAACCTAAAAATAAGCTATAATACATTCTATTGACCTATATGATTTTATGATACAACTTCCTGTTTAAAGTGAATGGTAACTAAACGTTTAGTGACCACGACATTTAGGATTCCCATATTGCTATTGGCCTTGTTCCTTTTTTGTCTTTCAAATTCTATGAAATAGATCATGCTAATCCGGATGGCACAATGAATTGAAGGCAGCAGCTATGAGATCATGTATTATTTGTAGACAGACATTTTCTTCTCAACCATAACTCCTCTGCCTTCACTTTACGTGATCTACTTTCCTTCTGGCTTGATATTCCTTTCCACAAATTGGACACACTACTTTCACACTTTCTTCATCTCATTTAGTATGCTTTGGATACTACTGCTATCTTATACTACTTGCTCGTTTATCTGGAATCAGTTAACATGGATATTTACCTGACTGTTTTAACTGAGTGCCTTAGTATCCTTAGATTAATAAATTATGTTAATCTTTCTTATATGAAGACGTGTGTTTAATAATGAACAACATGTTCATAAAAGCACTTATCAGTGAACAATCGCATACGTCTTTACAGGTAATAGTTATTAATTATTTATTATAAATATACAACAACGAAAATGTCACATCAATCAAAAGTTAATAATAATGGTCTTACAGCAGCAAATGCCATAGCAATAGCAGGATTGAATCTTGCCTTATCTTATGAAAATGCAGCTGTTGATAGGCTGGAGAAAAGGTTGTCTGAAAGCATTGTGCCAGAAGTTAAACAGAAGATAAAAGGCCATCTTGAGGAGACTAAGCAGCAACAAGAAAGGCTGAGGGAAAGAATTAAGGCGCTAGGAGGAGGAGTAGGAATGGAACCCATATCTGAAAAGGGTCAATTACCCATACCTCAACCACCACAAAAGCTAAAGATTATGATTGAAAGTAGAAGTTCAGATAAAGAAAGAGAAGTTTGGGAATCACTAAACGATTTGATAATAGAAAGGGCGGAGTCCATTATGTATAAAGGTGGGATTCAAGCACTAGAGCTGCTCAAAGCAGATAAGAAGACCATTAAAGTACTAGAGAAGAATTTGAAAGAAGAAGAAGCTTTTGGAGACTGGTTAGAGAAGAATAATCCAAAGATAGCAAAAAGACTAATGACCAAACAGATCCAGGAGAGGAGGCAGGAAAAGAAGAAAACAATGCGAGAAGAGAAAGAGGTAGAAGCCGTATCAGCAACGACAGCTTCATAAAGACAGATAGAGCATTTTTATTTCTTTTTATACTCGAAGTAATCTATATGTATGGAAAATGTGTTCCATTGCGAAATTTGTAACAAGGATGTAGATATAATAGAAACAAGACAACACGCTGACCATGAAGAAAGAATACTGAGTTGCGGCCACAGATCCAACAAATATGTAAGAAATATTATTGAACCTCCAAAACAGATATCAGATAAGATTTCGACAACAGTAACAAAATTTAAACAATCCCAAAGAGTCTTGGTAGAAGAAAAAGTTATCAATGGAAAACTGTCATTGCAATTTTCTGCTGAAAAGATTAATGTTGTTATAAACGATAGTATCATCAATGTCCGTGCAGAAGACGACTACACTTTTACCGGAAGCCTTTCTCAAAAAGAGGACATCATTAATAAGACTAGATCCTTAAGATATGAAGTCGAAAAAAGTTCTATTGATAATGAAGAGAAAGAAAAAACATTATCTTTGCTCCAAAGAATAGAATACATTCTTACAATCAAATCTTATTCTGATGCCACATCCATATTTAGGAAATTGAAAATGTGGATAATGCGTAATAGATGGGTATTTAATGTTGCATCGTCACCTTTCATCATAAAGATTATTGACTTAATCGAACATATGATGAACCATACCTGATGACATTAGGAATATTGTAAATATATCCTTCGTTGTCACACATTTTTGTTTGGACTGATAATCCCAAGCCTCAGTCATCTAGCTAAACATGGGCTCTTTCGGCCTTGCTTTTATTGTCCTATACTTATCTGGTCCATATCAGGCCTTTTTCGCGATAGCGCAACCAATAGTCATCCAAGCAGTCATCATAACAATTGTAGTTGATGTAGGACAAAGCATTGAACTAGTATATCAGAAAATTCATTCACACTTTCCTGCTAGACACAAGATAAAGCGTAACTGGTTCTTCATGCTTTTCTTTTATCCAGAGTAATTCGAAATCTCCTTCTGTTATCAAACCTTTTATCTCCTTTTCTGTAAAGAATCGGATTTGAAAGCCGTTTATATCGTAGATTCCCTTATCTATCTCTCTGCCTTTGCGGTAGGATTTGTCATTGTGGTTCCTGACAGAAAAGAAGTTCAAACCATTTGGTTTTAGTACTCTTTTTATTTCTGAAAATATAAAATGAAGCTCGTCTAGTGAAAACCTCATGTTAAAGAGCATGTGTGAATATACAGCATCAAAATGTCTATCTCGAAATGGAAGCGGCTTCTTGACATCAAAGATTCGCGATTTGATTGGTAGCCTTTTTTCCTTTGCTATCTTATCTAGTATCTCAATCGCAGTAACAGAATAGTCTAATGCTTCTACTTCAATACCCTTTGATGCAAACAACGTAGTATCTCTGCCATGACCTGAGCCCAGCTCCAATACTTTCTTTACATTATTTGTTTTCATATGGTTAAAACAAAGAAGGGCGAAGTTGCTAGGTTCTTCCCCAAAGAAAGTGTTATCTGATTTGTAGACTTTATTCCAGACTTCACTCATTGTCGTTGCTACAACCTCAATTTTTCTTTTTGGTTATTATGCTCGTGGCATCTCTGCAACAACAAATATCCCTAGTACAATCAGTACATATTTCTATAGCTCTATCTATGCAGGTTGAGGGATCGCATTGACATTCTGCGCATTTTATCATACTTTCAGATATCAAACTCTTACTATTTGTTTATAAACAATCTGTAAGTCTTAAGCCTTATAGCTAGAGAAAGACAATCACAAATTAATAGTAAGAATATTTGAAACCCTAGAAAAAGCAGTCCAACAAAGAGAAAAGGTAATACAAACCAGGGAGCTTTACAATCAAGTATTATATTCTGGTAGACGAGATAAGACAAGTTCTTTTATTTTCCCAAATTCCAAAGTGTATTTAACATTAAAACACCTGATACAACTACAATTATCAGACATATTAGTAAGGCTAACTTTTTACTTATTATCAAATTCTTCTAATCATTATTGTTAGGATAGCTCGTTATCTTATCTATATCGATATACGTCGTATAGATTCTGAACATCCACATACCTGTGTCACAACATGGCATACTCTTCACAATCCAATACCAACTTGGATTTTAAAAATGTTCGACATATCATCTTTAGTCAAACTACTATCTGTCTGATACAATGAGCCCTCGGGTTGAAACTGACAATTAGCTCTATTTGGTGTCAGAGTATTTTAAATACTTACTAGTGAGACAAACTAAAATAATAAGTGACAAGAAAAAATATGCTATGGGAATAGAGGATATTGACTTAATCTTTTTTACTAAGAGATAATTACTTTTGAATCTTATTTTTATAAGTTTCACAAGGGTTAATATTATGAAATCTTATTTAACTTGCCAAAATTGGAAGAATATGACTTCCTAAATCAGATATGCTTAACTGCATTATCTGCTAATAAACATGTAAATTTTGCAGCAGTAGTTGACAAGGTGGGAAAATTGATTGTTGCTCGATCTAGAAGGAAGCCAATTCAAACATATCTAAAGGTAAATTCTAAGACTAATGCTGAATCATATTGTAGATACCAGCCAAGCCATCGATTCTATAAAGACAGTTCTATTACCAGTATTAAAGAAAATGCAATCGACTTGCCATAATCATGAAGACATTAAGGATAATAACACAAGGAGTAGACGACGAGAAATTCTTTTTGATGTGTTAGAATTAAACAGAAATAATAACAGTGTGAAGATAGTTATTACTCCACTAACAGAGGGCAAAGACAAATACCTCTGTGTATTTTGAATCATCTGCAACTTCGTATCAAGACATAGTTATGAAGATAAACAGTATGATATAATACGTAGAAAAAAATAAGCCTAGACCTAAAAAGGATAGAGGCAGCCAATAATGAAATAACTATGGGTCGCTAAGTTTGTTTGATTATTGCATTTATAGATCAGAAATCAAAATTTAAAATCATATCGTGACGAGAAATATTGAGATAAAGATTGTTTTCATATTCATCATAGTGATCTACTTTTAATTTGGGATTATATATTCATGCGATTTATAGTAGAGCCTTCTATTATTATTATCTTATCATTATATTCTGCCATCAGGTTTCCACAATCCCGCCTACCGCTGTCCTTGACGCTTTTTCTTGATTCTATCAAATCAATCCAATCTATTTTATTCACACATGGAAAATTGGCACTTAAAATATAAAATGAACATCTATATATTTACATAAATTGTTACTCTGTCCCATTTACTGAATTAGCAATCTACAGTTTAGGAAGATCAAAATAGAAGAAGATTCAAGCTGACCAAAAACGCAATACCTTGATATTCATATATCATTAAATAGCATAAAACACTTAATATAACATGTGGTCTAGCGTTCAGCTATTAGAATTAGCGCCTGGACTCAAGGATTTGCTTATTAATGGTAGATTTAGCACAGTCGATTCTATCGTTAGTTCGAGTCTTTCTGAAATTGCTACAGTTTTACGAATTGATCCTTATGTGGCAAAAATTATCTTTACAGAAGCTAAGAGGTTTTGTAAAGAAAAAACTGTTATGGCAAAAGCCACAATGATAACAACTAGTGCCCCCTTAATCTGAGCGCCGATAGCCAGGTAGTGATGGCGTAGCTATTTTCATACTTTTACGTAAATTCTAGAACTATTTTTTCTTTCTAGAATCAAAATTTAATTCGACGCCACGCTTTTCGTTATAATCAAAGGTAAATGATTCATTGGATAATATCGGAAAGCTCGTAAGTTCTGTGTCTAAACAATTAGGACATCGATCCTCAGCAGGCACCATTAAATTACCGAAGTATGTTGCACACCAAAAACAAGTATCACATAAAATGAATATCGTTTCTCTTTCCTTTGGGTTTTCGTTTCTCTTTCTAATTTGCCCTGCTTCGGAAACGGAGCCTCCAAGTTACCATTTTTAGTCATTACTTAGTTCAAATCTTAGTTCGTAATGGCATATTTATATGCTTACACGTTGCTAATGCCCAAAAAGGTCAGGTTTATCAAGAGGATACATAATTTTATTGTATTGCATTTCTGGGTTGGTTCACTCTGTTGTATTCATGATTATTACAAGCCTGTTTTTCCTAGAGGAATTATTAGTGTATCTGACATTATAACACTAATTGAAGATCTGGGCAACCAAATACCAGATAAATCATGGATGCTATATCTTCTTGAAATCTTTAATAGGCAGAATATTCCTGCTGAGCTTAATCTCATATGCTCATTTAATAACGACGGAAAATTTGATGCTATATTTAATGGTGTAAACCAATACCAATTTAAACAGATTACACCTGTTGTAGGCCACTCATACCTTCGTCAAATTGTTATGAATTATCAGAAACAATCTATTAGTTATATTATGAAGGATCGAAATACTAACCAAACTGAAAGCTTTGACCTATACTTGAATACGCAATTTGCTTTTGAAGGATCAAATCATTTTACCGGAATAGAATGGTGGAATAAGATAGCTAATTTTCCTTATCCTATAAGATATCATGCAGAAATATCGCAGCTTATGTATGGCCTATCAGATAATCCTTCAGATTCTCAATCTATAGTTTATAGACCATATAATACATTAATACCAAATAGTGATGCATCAGATATACAATACCCAATTTCATTTCAAAATGCTAGAATCGAGGATGGTTGCATTTGCTATAATGTTATGTCAGGCAGTTGTAGGACTGGAATGAAATATCTTTCCAAAGAATAACATAAAACTTCAACCATTGTATATCTTATCTCTATATTAGAATATTAAGACATTGAAAAAGTCTGCAGTTCGTCATTATATCTTCCATTATCAGTATCTTCCATTATTATTTAGCCTGTTTGAGATTTCTCTTTGGCCCCGTGTCCTTACCTGCTTAAATCTTGAACTTTATTTTCTCATAGTTTAGCCAGAGTAGATAATTCCTTGTTAATGAATTCCTGGAAGGCGGGATCAAGCCATTTCTCTACTTCCATATTTTGGATATTTCACTTATTGTGCCTTGTTCAAAAACACTTTTCATCCACCGCATCCATCCAGCCCAATTGTTGTAGCTTAATACCCTTTGTCACACATGAAATGCGTGTGCAAAAGTGTATAAAATATGATAAGTATAGGCCACCTCAGGTACCAGCTTTGATTGAATATTGCTTATTACCTTAATTAGCTCTGGCCATCCCATGTATTTTGTAGTCCGAATCATTGAGAATGTTTGAGAATGTTTGTTTCGATATCAACTGATAGGGTCTGCCTTTGTTTCCTTGCGAAATATGACTATAATCATTGTAGCAATTATTCCAAGTGCCTCAACCATGCTGAAATATTCGACTAAACCAAGTTCACACGTTATAACGAGTTAGACTAATAATAATATCCCAATCTATAGTAAGCAGATTTTTACTTTCTCCATATCGTATTTCTTTCATTAAAAACCTTGCTGCTGACAAAGCGCTAAGCAACTATACCAGTCTGAAAAGCACTCTAAAGCGGACTACTTACCATCAAACTTAAATAATTTTGTCCTGCAATGCATTATCAAAATGATGAAGGCAAATAGACTCTGTGTTATATCGGGAGCAATTCTATCAGTTTTACTCTTTTCGTCTAGTAGCGATTCAATACTTCCTCTGCCAATTCATAATCCTAATGCTTTAGCATCTGTGGAAGATGAAGAAACAGCATATCTTAAGTTTGTATCCTCAACAATAAAAGAATCCAATAGTAATAATGTCACGACGCAGCAAATACCTGAAGCAGCAAAAGGACCTGCAATACCTCCAAAGGGTTATTTGGTTCAGGAAATACGTGACCATTTGTATTGGGTTACAGACGGTTCTTATAATACCATATTTCTAGTAACAGAAAAAGGCGTAGTAGCAGTAGATGCCCCTCCTTCCATTGGCAAAAACTATCTCAAAGCCATAGCAGAAGTGACTAACAAGCCTATTGACTATGTGATTTATAGCCACGCTCATCTAGATCATATTGGCGCTGCAGGGATATTTCCAAAGAATGCTACATATATAGCTCAGCAAGAAACAGCCGGGGAATTACAAAGGGCGAAAAGCGTAGCCAAAAATGCTTCTATGGTACCGCCAATACCCACAGTAAGTTTTTCCAAGAATTATACATTGCAGATCGGAAACCAAACGCTAAATTTGGACTACTATGGTAATAACCATCTACCCGGAAACATATTTATCTATGCTCCAAAGCAAAAGGTTCTCATGTTAGTCGATATCGTATTTCCTGGCTGGGTTCCGTTTCCATATTTGGCAATAGCTAAAGATGTAGCAGGCTTTATCAAAGCTCACGATATAGCACTAAACAACTATGACTTTAACACAATCGTTGCTGGGCATCTTACCAGATTGGGAACAAGAAATGATGTAATAATACAGAAGAAATTTGTCTCGGACCTAGAAAAGGCAGCGAGCAAAGCGAATCAAGAAGTCCTTTTTAGCAAGGTTGCTCAACAAGTCGGAAGTTTCGATAATCCTTGGTTGCTCTTCTCTAAATACATTGATGCAATCAACGAAAACTGCGTGAAGGATATGTTACCAACATGGGGAAACAGGATTGGAGGAGCGGAGCAGTTCATGTCGACCCATTGCTTTAGTATGGCTGAGGCTGAGAGGGTTGAACCTACAGTACAGGCCTTAACTCAAAAATAGTACTTTTGTCTACAAATAAGACAAAAAGACTTCTAACTTTTTTATTACTGATAACTTATTGAGGTATATCGTCCTCATCCTCCATCACCACTAAGAATCGTTACACTAGCTGACGATTTTAGCATTGGACCAGACGTCTTTCCAGTATCTGTACTGAGAAAATAACGTCGTCACTATTAACAAGATTTACAGATATTCATCCCGATCCTTATACTGAAAAGGAGTTAATAGAAATTGCTGTTAAAATGTTGTACAAAGAAAGCATTGACAGATATTGCCATACTTATAGCTGAAATTGTAAAATCTTCTTGCATCCAA